>JGI12573J12842_1000329_pt1 | contig 25293 bp, 21 predicted proteins | sample TtanPargueraPR_7_FD_12842 | JGI IMG/M metagenome (IMG submission 12842)
ACCGGCCCGCCGAAAAACGCCACAAAAGCAGCGGGCCGCCCGAGGGCGGCCCGCTGGTGGGAAGGGGCAGGCGAGGGCCTGCACGGTGTGGGTGGGATGGCGCGAGGGGGATACCCTCGCGCGTCTTGCCTGGCCTATTCGGCCGTGGCCAGCAGGCTGGCGTTGCCCCCCGCCGCGGTGGTGTCGATGCACAGGTGGCGCTCCACCACGTAGCGCTCCGGGGCGATGGCCTGGGTCTCCAGCGGCACGATGGCGCCTTCGCGCGCGGCCAGCGCCAGGCGCAGCTCGCGGGTCCAGTCGCTGGTGCCGGCCGCGGCGACGCTGGCGATGCCCGCAAGCTCGGTCAGCGTCTCGGCCGCCACGCTGCCGTCGAGGCCGGCGACCGGTGCTCCCGCCTCGACCAGCGGCCCCACCGCCTGGCTCGCCCCCGGGGCGACCACCAGCGCAGGGGAGCCGCAGCCCAGTGCCTGTACCGCCTGGGCGATGGCGATCTCCAGGGTCGGGCCGAGGCACAGCACCATGCCCTTCGGGTACATCGACAGGCGGTTGCTTTCCCCGGTGGGCCCGGGCAGCGTCTGGGGCGTCATGTCCAGCGCTGCGGTCTCGGCCAGCGCCTTGCGGATCACCCCGCCCTTGCCGGAGAGCGCCCGACGCAGCACCTCCACGCGATCGGGGCGCGCCGACCAGTTGCGCGCATCGAGGCCATCCAGCGCCGCCTGCAGCGCCTCCTTGCCGATGGCGCCACCCTCGGGCGCCGCGAGGCGCTCCTCCCGGGCGGTACGCCGGAAGCGGTTGACGTAGAGCGGGCCGCCCGCCTTGGGGCCGGTGCCCGAGAGCCCCTCGCCGCCGAAGGGCTGGGAGCCGACGATGGCGCCGATCTGGTTGCGGTTGACATAGATGTTGCCCACGTGGATGCGCTCGACGATCTGCTGCACGCGGTCGTCGATGCGGGTGTGCAGGCCGAAGGTGAGGCCGTAGCCACGGTCGTTGATGGTGTCCACCACCTTGTCGATGTCGCGCGCCTTGAAGGTGGCCACGTGGAGCACCGGGCCGAAGATCTCGCGCTCGAGGTCCTGGATCCCGCCGACCTCGACCACGGCGGGGGTGACGAAGGTGCCGACGTCCGGCGCGGGCAGCTTTTTCAATACCTTGCCGGCCTTTTCCTTCTCCGCCACGTAGGCGCTGATGTCGGCCTGGGCTTCGGCGTCGATCACCGGCGAGACGTCGGTGTCGGTGTTCCAGGGGTCGCCGATGGTCAGCGCGTCCATGGCGCCGTCGAGCATATGCAGCAGCCGCTCGCGCGCCTCCTCCTGCACATAGAGCATGCGCAGCGCCGAGCATCGCTGGCCGGCCGACTGGAAGGAGGAGATCAGGATGTCGCGCACCGCCTGCTCGGTCAGCGCCGTGGAGTCCACGATCATGGCGTTCAGGCCGCCGGTCTCGGCGATCAGGATGGCATCCGGCCCGGCGTTCTGTGCCAGGGTCTTGTGGATGATCTGCGCCACCTCGGTGGAGCCGGTGAAGCAGACCCCAGCGATGCGTGGATCGCTGGTCAGCGGCGCGCCCACGGTCGGGCCATCGCCGGGCAGCAGCTGCAGCGCCGCCTCGGGCAGGCCCGCCTCGCGCATCAGCTCGACGGCCCGCGCGGCGATCAGCGGGGTCTGCTCGGCAGGCTTGGCGAGCACCGCGTTGCCGGCCGCCAGGGCCGCGGCGATCTGGCCGGTGAAGATGGCCAACGGGAAGTTCCAGGGGCTGATGCAGACGAAGGTGCCCCGAGCGCTGCCGGGCTCCTCCGTCTCCAGCCGCTCGCTCTCGTTGGCGTAGTAGCGCAGGAAGTCGACCGCTTCGCGCACCTCGGCGATACCATCGAACATCATCTTGCCCGCCTCGCGGGTGCAGATCACCGTCAGCTCGGCGATGTGCTCCTCGTAGAGGTCGGCGGTACGTCGCAGTACCTCGGCGCGGTCGGCCACGGGGCGCGCCGACCACTCCTGGAAGCCCGCCTCGGCGGCGTCGAGGGCGGCCGTCACCTCCTCAGGCGTGGCCTCATGTACCTGGCCGACGACCCGGGTGCCGTCGGCGGGTGAGAGGGCATCACGGGCCTCGCCCCGGGGCGCGGGGCTGCCGGCCAGCATGGGGCCGGCGCGCCAGGTAGTGTCGGCGAACGCCTCGCGGGCCTTCAGCAGCGGCAGGATGGAGGCAGGCTCATTGATGCGGTAGCCACGGGAGTTCTTCCGGTCAGGCGCGAAGAGCTCGCCGGGCTGGCGGATCATAGGGCTGGCAATGGTGTCGCCCAGTTCGAGCAGGCCGGCCACCGGGTCCCGGGCCACCTCGCTCGGGGGGATCGAGTCGTCCACCACCTGGTTGACGAACGAGGAGTTGGCCCCGTTCTCCAGCAGGCGACGCACCAGGTAGGCGAGCAGGTCGCGGTGGGCGCCCACCGGGGCGTAGATGCGGCAGTGGGTCCCCTCGGTCTCCTTGACGATCTGGTGCAGCGATTCGCCCATGCCGTGCAGGCGCTGGAACTCGTAGCTGTCCTTGTCGTCGCCCGCCATGGCCACGATGGCGGCGCAGGTGTGGGCGTTGTGGGTGGCGAACTGCGGGTAGATGCGGTCCCGCCGCTCGAGCAGGAGCCGCGCACAGGCCATGTAGCTGACGTCGGTGTTGACCTTGCGGGTGAAGACCGGGAAGGTCTCGACGCCCATCTCCTGGGCCAGCTTGATCTCGGTGTCCCAGTAGGCGCCCTTGACCAGGCGTATCATGATGCGCCGGTCGTGGCGCTCGGCGAGGTCGTAGAGCGCCTCGATCACCGGGGCGGCGCGGCGGCCGTAGGCCTGCACCACGATCCCGAAGCCGTCCCAGCCGTCGAGGCTGGGGTCGGCCATCAGCGCCTCGATCACGTCCAGGGATAGGTCCAGGCGGTCCTGCTCCTCGGCGTCGATGTTGAAGCCGATGTTGGCCTTCGCTGCCTGCTGCACCAGCTCCTTGGCGCGCGGCACCAGCACCTCCATCACGGTCTCGCGGTGGGTGGTCTCGTAGCGCGGATGCAGCGCCGAGAGCTTGACCGAGATGCCGGGGCTGCCACGCACGTCGCCCTTGGCCTGCTTGGCGATTGCCGCGATCGCCGCGGCGTAGGCCTGGTGATAACGCAGGGCGTCCTCGTCGGTGCGAGCCGCCTCGCCGAGCATGTCGTAGGAGTAGGTGTAACCCTGCTTCTCGAGGTCACGGGCATTCTTCATGCCCTCCTCGATGGTCTGGCCGAGCACGAACTGGCGGCCGAGGATGCGCATCGACTGGCCCACTGCGGTGCGTACCACGGGCTCGCCCATGCGTCGCAACAGGCCGCGCAGCGCACGCACCGGCCCCTTGGGATCGTCGTCGAGCACCTTGCCGGTCAGCATCAGTGCCCAGGTCGAGGCGTTGACCATCGATGACGAGGACTTGCCCAGGTGGGCGCCCCAGTCCGACGGCTCGATCTTGTCGTGAATCAGATCGTCGATGGTCTCGGCATCGGGGACCCGCAGCAGGGCCTCGGCCAGGCACATCAGGCCGACCCCCTCGGCGGTGGAGAGGCCGTATTCGGCCAGGAATGCCTCCATCATCGAGGGGGAGGTCTCCTTGCGTACGCGGGCCACGTATCCCGCGCCGGCCTCGGCGATCCGGCGGCGCTCCTCCTCGGAGAGTCGGAGTTGCTCCAGCAGACCCTTCAGCACGCTGGCTTCATCAATAGCGTAGTGGTCGCGGATACGCGTACGCAGGGCGTTCTCGACCGGCTGGGGACCCGGGTTGGCGTGGTTCATGGTTGCTCTCCTGCAAGTGGCCCCGCGTGCGGGGCCACATGACATTGCTTGGTTCAGCGCGGAATCTGCCCTGACCTAGCGCTCGATATGCTGATATTCACCGGCATCGGCGGTGGCGAGGCTTACCACCATGATGGCCACCCAGGCCGCGATGAAGCCGGGGATGATCTCGTAGACACCGGGTCCGCCCATGAAGGAGCCGTTCCAGCCCAGCGAGATCCAGATCATCACGGTGAGGGCACCGACCACCATGCCGGCGATGGCGCCGGCGCCGTTGGTGCGCCGCCACATCAGCGAGAGGATGATCAGCGGGCCGAAGGCCGAGCCGAAGCCTGCCCAGGCGTTACTGACCAGGCCCAGCACCTGGGAGTCGGGGTTGGAGGCGATCATCACGGCGACGATGCCCACCAGCACCACGCAGAGGCGACCAATCGCCACCGTCTCCTTGTCGGAAGCCTGCTTGCGCAGGAAGAGCCGGTAGAAGTCTTCGGTCAGCGACGAGGAGGAGACCAGCAACTGGCTGGAGATGGTGCTCATGATCGCTGCCAGCAGCGCGGCATACAGGAAGCCGGTGACCAGCGGGTGGAACAGCAGGTCGGCGAGGATGATGAAGATGGTCTCCGGGTCCTCGACATCCATGCCGTTGCGCACGGCGAAGGCGCGGCCGAACAGGCCCAGTGACACGGCGCCGATCAGCGAGATGGCCATCCAGGACATGCCGATGTTGCGTGCCACCGGAACCTCCTTGAGGCTGCGGATGGCCATGAAGCGCACGATGATGTGCGGCTGGCCGAAGTAGCCCAGGCCCCAGGTCACCGCGGAGAGCCAGCCGATGATCGTCAGGCCCTCGGTCCAGGTGAGCAGGGAGGGGTCCACCTCATTGAGCGTCTGGGAGGCCTGGGCGAAGCCGCCGCCGCCCTCACCGAAGAGCACCACGGCGGGCATGATCACCAGCGCCAGCATCATGATGCAGCCCTGCACGAAGTCGGTCAGGCTGACGGCCAGGAAGCCACCGATCACGGTGTAGACCAGCACGATGCCCAGGGTGATGACGACCCCGGCGCTGTAGTCACTCATGCCGCCGAAGTTGAACACCCCGGCGAAGGCGCTCTCGAACAGCTTGCCGCCCGCCACCAGGCCGGAGGCGGTGTAGACCGCGAAGAACACCACGATGACGACCGCCGACACGGTGCGCAGCGACAGGGCGCGGGTCGGGAAGCGGTTGGCCAGGAACTCGGGGATGGTGATCGCGTTACCGTAGTGGACCGTCTGTTCACGCAGACGCGGCGCCACCAGGGTCCAGTTGAAGAAGGCGCCCACCAGCAGGCCGATGCCGATCCAGGCCGAACCGAGGCCCGACACGAACATGGCCCCCGGCAGGCCCAGCAGCAGCCAGCCGCTCATGTCCGAGGCCCCCGCCGACAGCGCGGCCACCTTGGGGCTCAAGCCGCGGCCCCCCAGCACGTAGTCCTCGGAGGACGAGGTGGCCTTCTGCATCGCATAAACGCCGATGGCGATCATGAGTACGAAGTAGCCCAGCAGGCTGATCCATACACCAGTTTCCATGAAAACTCTCCAGTTCATCAGGGTGGAGCTTGGCTCCGAGTGGTTGGTGCCAGTGCCGAGGGGTCGGCAGAGTCGGACACCGCTTTATTGACCTTGTTGTATCGATCTCGCCACGCCCGGATGTTCCGAGGCTTGTTGGCGGTGTCTTCCGGTGGTGGCCTCCTGTGATGTCAGTCGGTTCGTGTGGCGTCCGGGACTGGACCCCCTCTCCTGCCTCGCCGGCGCCATGAGGGCGAAGCTCTTGCAGCCTGGCCTTCCCCTGACTGTAGGTGCCAGGCGCCGATGATGCTTATGGATTCCGCGGGAGTTGTTGCGAAAACCGCGGTAATTGCCCGACGATGGCGACAGATGGTTAGACTTTTGTCTTAATCCGTGGTGAGGGAGCGGCGCGTCCCAGCGCGCCGGCGGTGGGCCGGGACGTGGCGGCCAGGCGCCCACGCAGGCGGCTCGGTGGCTGGCCATACGCCTCGCGACAGGCGTGGGAAAGCGCGCTCTGGGTGCTGAAGCCGGTGAGGGCGGCGATCTCGGCCAACGGCAGCCGGCTCTCGTCGAGCAGGCGCCGGGCAGCCTCCAGGCGCCGCCGACGCACGAATTGCCAGGGTGTGAGACCGGTCTGTTGACGGAAGCAGTCGCGGAAGTGCGACTCGCTGAGGCACGCTTCTCGGGCCAGGTCGGCGACGCTCAGCCGGCGGGCAAGATGCGCCTCGATGAAACGCTCGAGACGCTCCAGGTCGAGTCGCGGGGCAGGCGGCGGTTCATCACGGGCCAGGCGGCTGTGCAGGCAGCCCAGCAGGGTGGCGGCGAGGCGCTCGCCCTGTTCGTGGTCGTGGGCCGAGTGTTCGAGTTCCAGCAGCAGGAATTCCAGGTAGCGCTTGAGCGGGTCGTCCAGGGTAAAGAAGCGGGGGGCATCGAACAGCCGGGAGAGCCGCTGCTGGTGCCCGGTCAGGGCCACGGATCGGGTCGGCAGGTCGAGAATCAGCTGGCGGTTGTCGCCGGTGCCTGCGTAGTAGTGCACATGGTTGGCCGGCACGATGCAGCCGGAGAGCGCCGAGATGGCGCCGCCCAGCCCCTCGATCTCGAACTCCGCGCGGCCGCGAAGGCCGATAACCACCTGATGGAAGTCATGGGCATGGTGGTGGGTAGCGGTATCGAGGGGAATCTGGCGGATCACGCTGGGCATGGCGGCCTCCCTCAGGCTGGCGGGCGAAGTAACATCTTACCTCTTGCGGCAGGATGTCTCATTCCACGCTGCGTTGACGCTCGCGCAGGGCCTGGCGGCTCGCCAGGTGGGCGCGCAGCGCCTCGAGCTCGCCATGTCCCGTCGCGTCCAGCAGCGGCTTGCCGCGGGCGGCGCGGCCGTGGTTGCCGTGCTCTTCCATCAGGCGCTGGGCACGGCGTCGCACGCCATCCAGATAGTCGTCGTGACGGATCGGATAGCCCATGATGGCGTTCCATTCGCTCTCGTTGACGCGGCCTTCCAGGGCCTGGTCGAATAGCGTCAGCAGCTGCTCGGGTTCGGTACGAAAGCGGGGCGTGCCGGAAAGCAGCAGGAGGCCGACCATGCCACCGAAGATCAGCAGGCAGACGGCGAAGACCAGCAGGAAGAGGGCCATGGCAAGCTCCATCGTGACCCCGTGTATCGGGGAAGGGAGGGCCACGGAGGGCGGGAAGAAACTGGAGCGGGTGAAGGGAATCGAACCCTCGTCTTAAGCTTGGGAAGCTTCTGCTCTACCATTGAGCTACACCCGCGATACCGAATCGATAGTAAAACCAACCGCTTAGCCATGCAAGCCCGAGCCGGTGGTTTTTCCGGGATGGCGGCGTGGCGGCGCCAAGCGGCTGTTTTACCAAGGGCTATTCCCGGCGAGGCAAGAAAAATTCGGTTGTGTCGCGAACTTTTTCTCCAGCCGCTGTCTGATCCTGTACAGCCAGTCGCAATAGCAGTCGCTAACACTGTTGCCCCACTGGCAGTTTCGATCGCATCTTGGCCGCCTCCTACGAGGCGGCCTTCTTTTTTTCGGGAGACGAGTCAGGGCCGGGCGGGTGGCGACAACGCGCTCGCCCCGTCGACTGACGGGGCGAGCAAGTGGGGAAGGGGCGAGGTCGTCGCCGCTCAGCGGTGGCGCATGCGCAGGATGGCGTTGAGCACGTCGCGGCGGGTCACGATGCCCACCAGCCGGTTCTGCTCCACGACCGGGTAGACCTTGGGCTTGTTGCCGAGCATCTCCTGGGCCAGGTCGGTGATGCTCTTGGTGGGGGATACCGAGAGCACCTCGTGGCGCATCAGGTCGCTGACCAGCGGTGGTTCGTCGTTGAGGTAGGCACTCTCCAGCACCTTGCCCATCACGTCCTGCTCGGAGATGAAGCCGATCAGGTGGTCGTGGTCGTCGACCACCGGGACGCCGGGCAGCCGGTGCAGCGAGAGGCCTTCGGCCAGCGTCGAGACCGAGGTCTTGCCGGTGACCCGGTAGCAGTCGCGGGACATGATCTCACGCACGATGGTGGGGGCCTTGTTGGGCATGAAGGGTCTCCTTGTGCCGGTTTGCCCTTAGCATAGCCGACCATGGCGGCTTGTCCGCCTCTCTCCGGCGGGCGGCTTCAACGCTCGGCGGCGTCTGTGGAACCCGGCACGCCATCACCCCCTCCAAGTTCTCACCATTCCTTGATCCTCCGGAGTCCGCCCATGGATGCACGCGAATACCTCGCCAGACAGGGGATCGACGGCGAACGCGATCGTGAACGCCCCAATACCCTGGAAGAGAAGGCCTGGGCCCGTGCCCGGGAGGCCGGCGATCATCGCCCCCGGGCCGGCACGCCCCACGACTGGGAAGAGTGGGAGCGCTACCACGACGATCTGGCCGAGGGTGCCGAGTCGATCACCCAGAAGATCGACCACGAGGCCCATCGCCGGGCCCTGGAGCACGAGAGGGCCGTCCGCGCTGATGCCGCCGTCGGCATCGTTAGCCCGAGGGGGGAGAGTGACAGGCGCTCCACTCCCGCGGTGTCGGGAACCGTTCACGAGGAGCCGCCAAAACTGCGCCTGGCACTCAAGCTGCTGGCGGTCCTGCTGCCGCCACTGGCCCTGGGCCTGGCCGGACAGTCGGCTCGCCGGGTGCTGGTCGCCGTGGCATTGACCCTGCTGGGCTGGATACCCGGGGTGGTATACGCCTGGCGACGGCTCTCGAGCCCCTGAGGCGCGAGCCTCTTGGCAGTGAGGTAGTGCCGCCTGTAAGCTTGGTAAACCTTAATTTTTTAATGAGGTTTACTAATGGGCTTCCTGGTTGGCGTTACCGTCCTCTGGGCGTTCTCCTTCTCGCTGATCGGCGTCTACCTGGCCGGCCAGGTGGACAGCTACTTTGCGGTGCTCATACGCGTCGGGCTGGCGGCGTTGGTCTTCCTGCCCTTCCTGCGCCCACGACTGTTGAGAGGACGGCAGCGCTGGCTGCTGATGGGGTTGGGGGCGGTGCAGCTGGGCGTGATGTACCTGTTCTTCTACCAGTCATTCCTGCTGCTGTCGGTGCCGGAGGTGCTGCTGTTCACCATCTTCACGCCGATCTATATCACCCTGCTCGACGATGCTCTGTTCGGTCGCTTCACCCCCTTCTACCTGGCGACCGCGGCGCTGGCGGTGCTGGGTGCCGCGGTGATCCGCTACGCCGATGTGGACAGCGGCTTCTGGCTGGGCTTCCTGGTGGTGCAGGGGGCCAACCTCTGTTTCGCCCTGGGGCAGGTGGGCTACCGGAGGCTGTCGGCCGAGCTTCCCGACTCGCTGCCGCGCCACAGCGTGTTCGCCTGGTTCTACCTCGGGGCCCTGATGGTGGTGGTGCCGGCCTTCGCCCTGCTCGGCAACGCCGCCGCGCTGCCGACCACCGGCGTGCAGTGGGGGGTGCTGCTGTGGCTGGGGCTGGTGGCCTCGGGTCTCGGCTACTTCCTGTGGAACCTCGGTGCCGTGCGGGTGGATGCCGGCGCGCTGGCGATCATGAACAATGCGCTGATTCCGGCCGGGCTGGTGGTCAACCTGGTGATCTGGAACCGCGATGCCGACCTCGCCCGGCTGGGACTCGGTGGCGCCATCATCCTGGCGGCCCTGCTGCTCAACGAGTGGTGGGTGCGCCGGCGCTCGGCGGAAGCGGCCTGAGGTCCGGTTTGCTCGGGACTGGGTCGCTCGCCATAATGAGCCGCTGCGATGCGAGAGGCCCCCGAATGCCATCCCAACAGAGAACACCCGAGGGGCGCGAGACGCCACCCTTCCGCAACATCGGCCTGATCGGCCGCCTGGGCAGTGCCAAGGTGGTCGAGACCCTCAAGCGGCTGATGCGCTTCCTCGATGAGCGCGGCCTGCATGTGATCGTCGAGGATCGTACCGCCACGGTGCTGCTCGACCATGGCCATCCCGAGGCCAGTCGACGCATGCTCGGCGAACTGTGTGACCTGGTGATCGTGGTCGGCGGTGACGGCAGCCTGCTGGGAGCGGCGCGTACCCTCTGCCATAGCGGCACCCTGGTGCTGGGGGTCAACCGCGGCCGACTGGGGTTCTTGACCGATATCTCTCCCGACGAGCTGGAGGCGCGGGTCGGTGAGGTGCTCGATGGGCACTACGAGGTAGAGGAGCGCTTCCTGCTCGATGCCGAGCTCTACCGCGGCGATACCCTGATGGGCAGCGGCGACGCCCTCAACGAGGTGGTGCTGCACCCCGGCAAGGCGGTGCGCATGATCGAGTTCGAGCTGTTCCTCGACGGCCAGTTCGTCTACAGCCAGCGCAGCGACGGCCTGATCATCGCCACCCCCACCGGCTCGACTGCCTATTCGCTCTCCGGCGGCGGGCCGATCATGCATCCCCGACTGGATGTGCTGACCCTGGTGCCGATGTTCCCGCACACCCTGTCGAGTCGTCCCATCGTGGTGGACTCCTCCAGCGAGATCCGCATCCATATCGGCGAGACCAATCAGACCTATCCGCATATCAGCTGCGACGGCCAGACCCGGGCGGTGGCCAAGCCCGACGACGTCCTGGTGATTCGCCGCAAGCCCCAGACGGTGCACCTGGTGCATCCGGTGGGACACAATTTCTACGAGGTCCTGCGCAGCAAGCTGGGCTGGAGCCACCGCCTGGGAGATTGACGTGAACAAGCGGGCGAGGCTCGAAGGCTATGACCTGATCGGCGATGTGCACGGCTGCGGTGCCACCCTGGCCGCGCTGCTGGAGAAGCTGGGCTACCACCAGCGCGGCGGGGTCTACCGCCATCCACGGCGCAGGGTGATCTTCCTTGGCGACCTGGTCGACAGGGGCCCGCGTATACGACTGGCGGTGCAGATCGCCCGGCGCATGGTGGAGGAGGGCGAAGCGCATATCGTGATGGGCAATCACGAGTACAATGCCCTGACCTACTGCCAGCGTGCTCCCTCCGGACTGGGGCGCGACTGGCTGCGCGAACATACCCCACGCAACAACCGCATCATTCGCGAGACCCTGGAGCAGTATCAGGACCATCCCCAGGAGTGGGAGGATGCCCTGGCCTGGTTCCTGGAGATCCCGCTGTGCCTGGAACTCGATGGCCTGCGGGTGGTGCACGCCTGCTGGGACCAGCCGCTGGTCGACGAGCTCTATCGGCGGCGTCCCGATGGCCGCATGGACGAGGGCTTCCTGGTCGAGTCCACGGCGCCCGGCACCCGGGCCTTTCATATCCTCGATCGCCTGACGCGTGGCACCCAGATCCCCCTGCCGCTGGGCGTGGACATCCACTCCGGAGATGGCTTCACCCGGCGCAGCTTCCGCGCCCACTTCTGGGCACGGGCGCCCGAGACCTGGGGCGATGTGGTGTTCCAGCCCGACAACCTGCCGGGGGACCTCGAACAGCGTCCCTTGACGGCGGAGGAGCGAGCTCGCCTGAGCCATTATGGTCTCGACGAGCCGCCGCTGTTCATCGGGCACTACTGGTGCGAGGGCATTCCCGCGCTGCCGGCTCCCAATATCGCCTGCCTGGACTACAGCGCGGTCAAGTTCGGCCGCCTGGTGGCCTATCGCTGGAGCGGCGAGTCGCGCCTGGATGCCGACCACTTCCTGTGGCTGGGCGTGCCCCGGGAAGAGCAGGTGCGTCCCCAGCCGTGGGAGATCGATCTCGATTGATACAAACCGTTACAAAATTCCTGGGCCGGGGGCTGAACTCCCGACCCTATCCGCCATCTGAGTAGGTGTTCCCTTGAATGATCCCTTGCTCTTGTCCGGCGGCCCCCTCCGCCGGATTTTTTATGCGTGTCCGTCCAGCGCTTGTTGCCGAAACTTCCCGCCGCTCGAGGTAATGCCATGTACCGCGTGATGCTGCTGCCCGCCGATGCCGACACCCGAGAGCTGCGCCGCGCCCTGTGGGCGGCGCGCATCGGCCATCGCATCACCGAGGAAGCGGAGGGGCAGCTGCTGTGGCTGGCCGACCCGGCCCAGCACGAGGCGCTACTGGAGGTGGTGGGACGCTGGCAGCGCGGCGAGCCGCTGCCGGTCGAGACGCCGCCGCTGCGTCCCGGCAATGCCGACTCGCTGCGATCGGTGCTGCGTCAGGTACCGCTCACCGCGACGACCCTGGGCCTGTGCCTGCTGGTGTTTGCCGCCATGGCAGTGTTCGGTGACCTGGTGATCGCGGGGCTTGCCATCGTGCCCCTGGGGATCAGCCCGGCCGGCACCCTGTCGGTGGGCAGCCTGACGGAGGCGCTGGCATCGGGCCAGGTGTGGCGGCTGCTGTCGCCGGCCTTCCTGCATTTCGGCTGGATGCACCTGATCTTCAACATGCTCTGGCTGTGGTATTTCGGCCGCCAGGTGGAGGCGCTGCAGGGCAGCCTGCGCATGCTGACGATCCTGCTTGCCGCCGGGATCGGTGCCAACCTGGCCCAGTACGCCGCCGGCACTGCGCTGTTCGGCGGCATGTCCGGCGTGGACTTCGCGTTGCTCGGCTATGTCTGGCTGATGTCGCGGCGCGCCCCGGGCAGCGGCTTCTTCGTGCCCCAGATGCTGGTGGTCTTCATGCTCGGCTGGATGCTCTTTACCATGACCGACATGGCCGGAGCGGTGGGCTTCGGCAACGTGGCCAACGAGGCGCACCTGGGCGGCCTGGTCGTGGGCCTGGTGCTGGGCTGGTACTATTCCGGGCGGGCACGCCGGCAGCGCTGATCTCGCCGTTACCGCATTGCGTATGTACACAGAGAGACGAACCATGAGCGATATGACCTTCGAGCGCATGATCCAGCAGATGACCCCGGCCATCTATGCGAGCCTCAAGCAGGCGGTGTCCCTGCGCAAGTGGCCCGACGGCCGGATGCTGACCCGCGAGCAGACCGAGCTGTGCCTCGAGGCAGTGATGCGTTACGAGGTGGAGAACAATGTGCCCGAGAGCGAGCGGGTAGGCTACCTCGAACGGCGCACCTGCGGCGGCGCCAGCAGCGGGGCGAATGTCGACCCCGCGCTGGCCGGCCTGGCCAAGGATGCCGGCCGTGACTGAGTCCATCGCCGCGGCCGCCGAGGTGACGGGCTGCCTGACCAAGATGGCCATCGTTCCGGGGCAGGGCGGCGAGCCCGCCCGCTATACCCTGCGCGCTGGCGAGCAGCGCCTCGACCTCAACGAACGCCTTGGCAAGCCGCTCTCGCTTGCCTGGAGCGGTGCCATCGCCTGCACCCACTGCGGCCGCGCGACGAAGAAGAGTTTCGCCCAGGGCTACTGCTACCCCTGCTTCAAGCGCCTCGCCCAGTGCGATACCTGTATCGTCAAGCCGGAGACCTGCCACTTCTTCGAGGGCACCTGCCGAGAGCCGGAGTGGGCCGAGCGACACTGTTTCCAGCCGCATATCGTCTATCTGGCCAACGCCTCGGGCCTCAAGGTGGGGATTACCCGCGGCACCCAGGTGCCAACCCGCTGGCTCGACCAGGGCGCCGTCCAGGCTCTGCCTGTCCTGGCCGTGGATACCCGTCAGCAGTCCGGCTTCGTGGAGATGCTGTTCAAGGAGGAGGTCTCCGACCGCACCAACTGGCGGGCCATGCTCAAGGGCGAGACCACGGCGCTCGACCTGCCCGCCGAGCGGGATCGCTTGCTGGCGCGCCTCGAGGCCGGCCTCGCCAACCTGCGTGAACGCTTCGGAGCGGATGCCATCCGCGTGCTGGACGAGGCACCGGTGGCTCTCGACTATCCGGTGCTCGAGTATCCCACCAAGGTGGTCTCCCACAACCTCGACAAGAGCCCGGAGGTGTCCGGCACCCTGCTGGGCCTCAAGGGGCAGTACCTGATCCTCGATAGTGGTGTGATCAACCTGCGCAAGTACACCGGCTACGAGGTCAAGGTTGTCGCCTGACGCCTCGGCTATCCTGTCGGCTGAGCCCAAGATGTCAGCCGACAGGAGACGCCCGATGAGCGAGACCATGCGCGCCATGCGCCTGCATGCCCCCGGCCAGCCGCTGGTGCTGGAAACCCTGCCGCGCCCTCGACCGGGGGCCGGAGAGGTCCAGCTGCGGGTGCTGGCCTGTGGCGTGTGCCGTACCGACCTGCACGTGGTGGATGGCGAGCTGACCGAAACTCGCCTGCCGCTGGTGCCCGGCCATGAGATCGTTGGCGAGGTCACCGCACTGGGGGAGGGGGTGAGTGGACTCGAGATCGGCCAGCGCGTCGGCGTGCCCTGGCTGGGCTGGACCTGCGGCGAGTGCGCCCCCTGCCGGCGCGGCGAGGAGAACCTCTGCGAGCGCGCCGAGTTCACCGGCTACACCCGCGATGGTGGCTACGCCGAGTATTGCGTGGCCGATGCCCGCTACTGCTTTCCCGTGCACGGCGACGATGCCCAGGCGTGTGCACCGCTGCTCTGCGCGGGACTGATCGGCTACCGCACCTGGCGCCTGGCCGGCGGCGAGGCGAACCAACGCCTGGGTATCTACGGGTTCGGTGCCGCGGCGCACATCCTGGCACAGCTGGCCGTCGCCCGAGGCCAGCGCGTCTTCGCCTTTACCCGACCCGGTGATGCCGAGGCCCAGGCCTTCGCGCGTCGCCTCGGCGCCGAGTGGGCCGGTGGCAGCGACGAGGTACCGCCTGAACCCCTCGATGCCGCCCTGCTGTTCGCCCCGGTGGGCGATCTGGTGCCCACCGCACTCGCCCAGGTGCGTCCCGGTGGCGTGGTGGTCTCCGGTGGCATCCATATGTCCGATATCCCGAGCTTTCCCTACCGCCTGCTGTGGGAGGAGCGCAGCGTGAAGTCGGTGGCCAACCTGACCCGTCGCGATGGCGAGGAGTTCCTTGCCCTGGCCCCCGGGGTGCCGATTCGTACCGAGACCCGCGCCTATCCCCTGGCGCAGGCCAACCAGGCGCTTGATGACCTGCGCGAGGGGCGCCTCTCCGGGGCGGCGGTGCTGATTCCCTGAGCTTTTCCCCGCTCCCTGACCCTGAACGAGAACAGGCCCCTCGCGAGGGGCCTGTTCTCGTTGGCGTGCCGGGGATCAGCCGGAGTCGGCGACCGTGGGGTAGGGGTTATCCGGCATCAGGGTGCGCGGCAGCGCCGGACGGCGGGTGTCCTCCTTGGGACCGTAGTACTCGGCCAGATAATCGAGGATGGTCTCTTCCGTCTCGGGCTGGAACTCCCACAGCCCCTGGGTCTCCTGCATCCAGCGGATCAGGTACTCCCAGTGGTTGCGAGTGCCGCTGTTCTGGGTCACCAGGTTGGCCGAGTGGCAGGCGGTGCAGTTGCTGCGGACCGTCTCCCAGCCCTCGGCCATCACCAGGCCGGTATCGGGGTCGCTCTCCTGGGCGGCGACGCTCAGCGGCAAGCCGAGCATCGCGACACCCAGCAGCGGGTTGATAAGCCTCTTGAAACGCATCATGGCTACCTCCTAGGCCACCTGGACCGCGATGCGGTGACAGGCGTTGTTGAGGTAGCCCTTGGGGTTCCAGCCCGGCACCACCATGGGCTGGGAGTGCCCCTCCTCGTCGGTGGCCCTGGCCCATACCTCGTAGTAGCCGGTCTCGGGGAAATCCAAGGCGGTGGTCCAGCGCTGCCAGGCCAGGCGGTTGGGGGCTTCCTTCAATTCGGCCTTCTGCCAGGTGGCGCCGAAGTCGATGGAGACGTGCACCTCCTTCACGGCCAGGTCGCCGGCCCAGGCGTGGCCGCGAACCGTCATCGTCTCACCCATGGCGTGGTCGATCCCGGACTTCGGGAAGGTTACCAGCGACTTCACCGGCATCGACTCGATGGTCACGAAGTCCTCTTTGGGCACCACGCTGCCCGGGGCGACCGGGTTCTTGGGCACACTGTAGGAGGGGGCGCCCATCTTGGTGCCATCGTGCTTCTGGTTGCGGATCACGATGCGCTTGAGCCACTTGCCGGAGACCGACCCCGGCCAGCCGCCGCAGACGACGCGCAGGGGGTAGCCGTTGAGGTAGGGGATGTCCTCGTCATTCATCGCCCAGGCGATGAGCGACTCGTCCTCCAGAGCCTTGGACATGGGCACGCCGCGCGAGATCGGGTCCTTGCCAGGGTCGCCGCTGGCATGACGGTCGGCGCCGTAGTAGCCGATATAGACGGCATCGTCCTTGATCCCGCAGGCCTCCAGCACGTCGCGCAGGCGCACGCCGGTGAAGGTCGGGCAGGCCACTGCGCCGGTAGTCCACTGGTTGCCGCTGGCCGAGGGCACGTACTCGCTGCGTCCGTTGCCACCGCACTCCACCTGGAGCTGGTAGGTATGATGCTCGAACTTCTCCTTGAGGTCGGCGATGGTGAAGGTCTGCGGGTTCTCGCAGGATTCCCCGCCGATCTCCAGCTCCCAGGTGTCGGCGTCGATGCTCTCCACCTCGGGAGGGATGCCGTTGTTGCGCACGAACATGTACTTCGCCGGGGTGATGTCGTCATCGAGCAGGTGGGCCGGGGTCTCGGCATTGATCGGACGGTCGTTGAGGACGGTCAGTCCCTCCTTGCCCTCCAGGGTGAAGGGCTCCTCGCTCTGGGCGAGGGCCGCCGGGATCAGGCCGCCAGGCATCTTGTCGGCAAAGGGAATCGAGCCACCCACTGCGGCCGCCATGGCCAGCAGGCTCGAGCGCTTGAGGAAGCCGCGGCGGGTCACCGGGTCGACTTCGCGGTTCCACAGCAGGCGGTCCGCCGCCTCGGGGTCCTCGGCGTAGAGCTCATGGAGGCCGCGAGTCCTGGTGTCGGGGGGGAGTTTTGTCATGGCGCTGCTCCTGGCGGGACCGGACACCAGCTTCCCGCTGGCGCCGGCCCCTTGTTGTGCTTGTGGTTTTGGTGCCGGAGTCGTCCCTTGCTCGGGTATTACGTTATTCCTGCCTAGCAGGATTGCGGCAAATTGCCGCTCGGGGTGCAGGGGTCACCCCAGGCATGCAGCTTACTTGCGCCGTCGCGGCCCGCACGTATCGGTAGACCCTGGGCGCGTCAGTGAGAGTCTGGCGGGCGCGGGCTCAGCCCGGCCTGGGGAGGATGCGTCGGTAGCGGTCGAGGCGTTCGTCGAGCCAGGCCCCGGTGAGGCGGGGAGGCGGTGTGGTGCCGGGCACGCGCAGCGTGACCAGGAACCAGCCGCTGGCGCCGGATGACTCGGGAAGGGCGGCGGCGAGGCCGGTCGGCAGTCGCTGCGGACGCCGCCAGGCGAGCTCGAGGGCGTCGCGTTCCAGCAGGTACTGGAAACGCGCGGCGTCGCGCAGTATGGAGATGGCGCCTTCGGCGACACCCCGGGAGAGGCTCTCCAGGGTGCGGTAGGCCGGCGCCCCGGCGGCGCGACAGGCGTGGGTGCCGGCCACGTGGCAGCGCTCGCGGGCCTCGGGGGTCTCGGGCCAGCTGCCCCCGGCCAGGCGCTTCGCGGTGGCAGGGTAGGCGAGGGCGACGGCCAGCGCCGGGGTGCCGTCGGCGAGGCGCGCCGCCTCGTCGACCACGGTGCCGTGGCGCAGCTGGTCGCGCAGCCAGCGGTAGTCGCTGGCCTGCTGAACGCTGGCGCGGGCCTCGTCGGCGGTGTGGCTGGCGCCCTGCAGGGAGCGCAGCAGGGAGAGGGTTCTGAGTATCACGCTATGGCCTCGCGGTGGACGCCGCTATCTTCCTGGCTGGCTGTTATCCATGCAAGTAGGGAGGGCCTGACTCGAGGCGTCCCGGCGACAACTCTTCGAGGAGGCGCTGTGAATACCTCCTTGTACGCTACCGACGCCATCCCTGGCGTAGGACCTCCCCTTCGAGTTATCCCCGGCGCCTCTCACGCCAGAGCATGATTCTGGGCCTTCAAAATGAGCACCGCCCGGCACGTGGCCGGGCGGTGAGGTCGGGCGGGGTCGCCGGGATCAGGCGGTGGCGGGCTGGCCCACCAGCTCCTTGAGGGACTCCTCGACGATGGCCAGGCCCTCTTCCAGCACCTCGTCCTCGATGGTGACGGGCATCAGGAAGCGGATGGTGTTGCCGTAGAGGCCGCAGGAGAGCAGGATCAGCCCCTTCTCGCGGGCACGCTTGCACAGCGCCGCCGCCAGGTCGGCATTCGGGGTGTGCTTGGCCTTGTCGGAGACCAGGTCGATGGCGGCCATGGCGCCCATGTGGCGGCCGTTGTCGACGCAGTCGAACTGCTGCTGCCACTTCTCGAAGCGCTTGCCGAGCTTCTCGCCCAGCGCCTGGCTCTTCTCGAGGATGTTCTCCTCCTTGAAGACGTCCAGCACCGCCAGCACCGCGGCACAGGAGACCGGGCTACCGGTGTAGGTACCGCCCAGGGAGTTGGCCCCGGAGGCGTCCATGTGCACGTCGGTGCCCACCACGGCGGAGATCGGCATGCCGTCGGCCATGCTCTTGGCCATGGTGATGATGTCCGGCTCGACACCGCTGTGCTCGATGGCGAACATCTTGCCGGTGCGGCCGAAGCCGGACTGCACCTCGTCGATGATCATCAGCATGCCATGCTCGTCGCAGATCTCGCGGATCGCCTTGAGGAAGCTGGCCGGGGCGGGGTAGAAGCCGCCTTCGCCGAGCACCGGCTCGAGCACGATGGCCGCGGTGTCGCGGGGGTTGGCGTCGGTCTTGAGCGCCATCTTCAGGCCGCGCAGGGCCTCATCCTCGCTGACCCCGTGGTAGGGCACCGGGTAGGGCGCGCGGAAGACGTTGCCCGGCATGCTGCCGAAGTCGGCGGCGTAGGGGGCGACCTTGCCGTTCATGGCCATGGTCATGAAGGTGCGGCCGTGGTAGCCGCCGTCGAAGCAGATCACGTTGTTCTTGCCGGTGGCGGCACGCGCGACCTTGACCGCGTTCTCCAGCGCCTCGGCGCCGGAGTTGGCCAGCATCACCTTGGCGTGGCCGCGCACCGGGGTGACCTTGCTGAGCTGCTCGGCCACCTTCACGTAGCCCTCGTAAGGCATCACGGTCTGGCAGGTGTGCATTACCTTGTCGAGCTGCGCCTTGACCGCCTCGACCACCTTGGGGTGGCGATGGCCGATATTGAGCACGCCGATACCGCCGGCGAAGTCGATGATGCGGTTGCCGTCGGCATCCCAGATCAGGGCGTTCTCGGCGCGGTCGGCGAACTGGGTGGCGGGGCTGGCGGCGCCGTTGGCGACGTAGCGCTTCTTCAGGTCGTTGAGTTCAGCGTTGGTCATGTTGCCTCCTGGTGGTTGAGTGGCGGACGTTACAGGCCGCCGACACACACATATTTTAGTTCAGTATATTCATCCAGGCCGTGGTGGGAGCCTTCGCGCCCGAGGCCTGACTCCTTGACGCCGCCGAAGGGGGCCAGCTCGGTGGAGAGGATCCCCTCGTTCACCGCCACCATGCCATACTCCAGCCCTTCCATGACATGCCAGATGCGACGGTAGTCGCGGGCGTAGAAATAGGCGGCGAGGCCGAACTCGGTAGCGTTGGCCATGGCGATGGCCTGCTCCTCGGTCGCGAAGCGGAACACCGGTGCCAGGGGACCGAAGGTCTCCTCGCGGGCGACCCGCATCTCCTCGCTGACATCGGCAATCACCGTAGGTTCGAAGAAGGTGCCACCCAGGGCGTGGGGCTTGCCGCCGGTGACCAGGCGCCCCCCCTTGGCCAGGGCGTCGGCGATGTGCGCCTCGACCTTCTCCACCGCCGCGGCATTGATCAGCGGCCCCTGGGCCACGCCCTCCTCGAGACCACTGCCCACCCGGAGCTCGGCCACCCGGGCGGCCAGCTTCTCCACGAAGGCGTCGTAGACGCCGTCCTGCACCAGCAGGCGATTGGTGCACACGCAGGTCTGCCCGGAGTTGCGGTACTTGGAGGCGATGGCGCCCTCCACGGCGGCGTCCAGGTCGGCGTCGTCGAAGACGATGAAGGGCGCATTGCCGCCCAGCTCCATGGAGGCCTTCTTGACGGTGCCGGCGCACTGGGCGAGCAGCTTCTTGCCCACCGGGGTGGAGCCGGTGAAGGAGATCTTGCGTACCCGCGGGTCGCTGGTCAGCACCTCGCCGACCTCGGCCGGGCGACTGGCGGTGACCACGTTGATCACTCCGGCCGGGAAGCCGACGAGCTCGGCCAGGCGTGCCAGCGCCAGGGCGGTAAGCGGCGTGGCCTCGGCGGGCTTGATCACCACCGGGCAGCCGGCGGCCAGCGCCGGTGCACACTTGCGGGTGATCATCGCCAGCGGGAAGTTCCAGGGGGTGATGGCCGCCACCACACCGATGGGCTCGCGGAACACCAGGATGCGCTTGTCGACGCCGTGGCTGGGCAGGGTCTCGCCGGCCACGCGCTTGGCCTCCTCGGCGTAGAACTCCACGAAGGAGGCGCCGTAGGCCACCTCGCCCCGGGACTCGGCCAGCGGCTTCCCCTGCTCCCGGGTCATCAGCCGGGCGAGTGCCTCCTGATGGTCCATGATGGCGTCATACCAGCCGCGCAGCAGGTTGGCCCGCTCCTTGGCGGTGCGCTTCCGCCACGCCGGCCAGGCGGCTTCGGCGGCGGCCACGGCGTCGCGGGTGGCGTCGGCGCCCAGGTCGGGTACCTCGGCGAGCACCTCGCCACTGGCGGGGTCCGTGACGGCGAAGCGCGTCTCGGCATCGTGCCACTCGCCGGCGATGAAGGTCTTGGGGATCAGGATATCGGGCAGCTCTGGCATGTGTCCTCCGGGGGTGTTGTTGGCATAATTTACGCAGTGTGCATTATTTAAAACGCTGCGCCAAGCAGATGGCATCCGCTAACGGTGATGGATGAAAGATCGCGCCAGTCATCGGCGCCGGCGATGCTTTCCGCTACACTATGGCGCCTAAAATCATGGCGCCTGAAATCATGGCCCCTGACAGCACGGCGCCCAGCGTCACTGACGCCGGACGACTCCCACGTCCACATCTCCCGGCCGCTGCGAGCGGCCCTTGCGACCTGATATCGAGGTGAGCATTGATCGATCTCCTGAACGCCTGGTGGGCCCAGCAGCTGGTGCTCTGTGACTGGGCCTTCGACCCCGACCCGCTCAGTGTGGAGCCGGAAGATGCCCGTGCTCGCCTGTCGATCCTGGCGGTACCCGATCGCGGTGAGCTTGGCTGGCGGTTGATGGAGTCACTGGGTACCGGTGGTGCCGATGCCGACCCTGCCAGGCTGCTGGGGGCTCTCGAGCTGGCCGCCCTGGGCGCGGCCGCGGGCTGGCTGGACGAGGCCCAGGCACGCGCCTGGGCCCACTGGCTGGCCGGCGAGGTCGTGGCCCACCATCGCGACCTGGACGCCTGGCTGGAAGCGCTGCGCCGCGCGCGCAGTGCCGATGGCTGGGTGCGCGGCGATGATGGCTTCGCCGATGCCTGCGAGGCGCTGGCGGTGCTCGAACACGAGGGGGAGGGAATCACCTGGGAGCGTCTCGGCGAGTGGCTGGCGGTGCATGATCGACCCGAGGCACCCTGGCCCGTCGGCGGTGGCGCGGCGGCCTGGCGGCTGCGTGCCGGCTTTGCCCCGGTGCTGGCCCTGCCCGCCGGCGAGCACGACTGGGCGGGCCTGGCCGAGTGGCTCGCCGAGGACTGGCGGGTGCACAGCCGCGAGGACCTGCTGCGGGTCCTGCTCTGGTTGGGAGCTCAGGGCGACCGCCAGGGCTGGGACCTGGATGCCACTCGGCTGTTGGCCCTGGATCACGATGCCCGTCGTGCCTGGTGCGCTGGGCTGGAGGCGGACGAGCGCCGCTACGGTCGCACCCTGCTGGCCTTACTGGAGCAGGGCGAGCCGCTGGAGTGGGCCGCCTGGGACTGGCTGCGCCTGGTGGACCTGGCCTGGGCGGGCGCCTGCCTGGGGTGGCTCGAGGCCGAGGAGGCCGAAACCTTCGCCCTGCATGCGGCCGACCTGATCCAGCACCGCTACAGCGACTGGTCGGCCCTGGCGAGGGCCTACCAGCGCGGACGCAGCCTGTTCGATGGGCGCGACCTGCTGGGAGCGTTCGAGAGCGACTGGCGCCTGCTGCTGCAGTCGCCGCTGAGCCCCTGGCGGGTGCCGCTGCAGGGGCTGGTCGACGAGGAGCGGCTGGCACCGGCCCGCGAGGCGATGCGAGGCTGGCGTGCCGATCCTCGCCACTGGGTGCTGGCACTGGCTTCGGTGCGAGAGCCGGAGCTCGCCGTGCGCCAGGGACCACCGGTGGCAGTGAGCGCGGCGCGCCGTGACGATGCGCTGGGTTTTCTGGCCGAGAATCTCGACCTGCATCCCGAAGAGGGAGTCGCGGCACTGGAACGCTACTGGCTGCCGGCCCAGGCGCATCACCTGAACCAGCTCGCTGCCGATGCGGCCCACGGAGCCCTGCCGCCGGCCGAGACGCTCTTCGGGGTGGCGGAGCCTGCCGCGCTGGCCCAGCGTGATGGCCTGCGCCGGGCCAGCCATCATGCGGCGACCATCCATATGGCAGAGAAGTACGCCTTCTACCTGCAGATGGCCTTCGACAGCGAGGCCTTCGATGTCGACGGGCTGGAGGCCCTGGCCGAGGCGCTGCGCGGCTCGCTGTGTCGCTTCTACCCCGATTCCCGACGCCTGCTGGAGGCCTGGGTCAGCTGGGACTCGCTGCTCCCGGAGGAGGACCAGCCGACTCTCGCCCTGGAGATCCGCTGGCACCTGGAGGACCCGGGCAGCCTGTTCCACTGGCTCGACTGGCGGGTCGACGAGTGGCGTGAGCCCGGCCCTCGCCCGAGGCTCTCGCAGTTTACCGCGCTCTCACTGGTGGGGCCGCTCAACAGTCCGCCCTGGAGCGTGCCGCACCGCGAGAGCGAGCGTGAGGCGGTGGCCATCCGTGAGTGGGTCGATGGCCACTACGGCCTGCATTCCGCCGAGGAGCTCAGCGAGTTCCTGGACTTCCTGCTGGAGAACGGTGATCGCCAGGAGTACCAGGTCAACTACGCCCCCTACACGCTCAATTCGGCCCGCCTCGCCTCTGAGATAGCCACCCTGGAGAGCGGCGAGTGCAGTGACGAGGAGCGCACCCACCTGCTGCGTCTCCAGCGGGTTCGCGACAACGAGGATGGCTGCAACGAGACCGACCTCACGGCCTGGGATCTGGCCCAGGCGGTGGACCTGGCGGTCGCCGGTCGCCAGCTGGGCTGGCTGGAGTCGGCGGCCTTCGACAGGGTGCTGGAGCGAGCCCACGGCCTGGCCGCGTCCCACTACTCCGGCTGGGATGCCTACGCCCGCGGCTTCTACGCCGGCTTCTCATTCTTCATGGGTGAGACGCCGGAGCGCGAGAGCTTCCTGGCGGGGCTGCGTCAGGCACTGGTGGCCTGGCTCAGCGCCGCGCCGCCCCTGGCGGGCCCCTGGGCCAGCCTGGAATTTCCCGGTGCTCGGCCGCGCCACTGGGCGCCGATGCATATCGACACCCTGCCGGGCGACGCCCGGCTGCTGCACTGAGGTGATGCGCGGGGCTCGCCAGCCCCGCGATGCTGGTTTATAGTCGTTCCCGAATATGCCATGGCTCCACCTGTCGGGAGCCCCGTATCACAGCGAGCCGCCGACAGGCCGCTTCGGCAGTGCTACCGGCCTTGGCCGGCGCCACTGCCACAGCGTTGCTCCCCGCCCCGGATCCTCGATGCCGGCGGGAGCGGCTCAGGGAATGAGGTCGCTGCAGGATGGTCGTCAACCCCTTGTGCCGTACCCTGCTGGTTGTCATGTCATTGGCCGTGCTGGCCGGCTGTGCCTCGACCTCACGGGAGAGCGCTTCCCGCGACGTCGAGGAGCCCTATTTTGCCCGTGACCTGCCGGGACTTCCCGGCGGCTGGGATCCCATAATGTCGCCGGTGGACAATCCCATCCTCGAAGCACGCCGTCTCGGAAATCCGCCACCCGCCCTGGTGCAGCAGGCCCTGCTGGCCCAGCATGAGCGCTGGGTGGGCACTCCCTATCGTCTGGGCGGTACCTCCCGGGCGGGGGTCGACTGTTCGGCTCTGGTGCAGAATGTCTTCGAGGAGACCTTCCAGCTCTCCCTGCCGCGCACCACCGGTGAGCAGGTGAGCCAGGGGCGTCCCGTTGCACGCGATGAGCTGGCCCCGGGCGATCTGGTGTTCTTCCGGCCGCCCGGCACCTACCGCCACGTCGGCATCTATGTCGGCGAGGGGCGCTTCCTGCACGCCTCCTCCTCGCGAGGGGTGATGATCTCCAAGCTCGACAACAGCTACTGGCGTCGCCACTACTGGCAGGCACGGCGTCCTCTGGAGCCGACCAACCTGGCCCAGCGCCTGCAGGCCGACGTCGACGCCTGAGGGGGCAGGGCGCCCGCCATTCAAGGTCTGTCATGATTCGCATACGCAGCGCCGCCTGGTGGCGAGCAACCCTGGCATTGAGCCTGGGCTCGCTGCTGGTCTTCATCAATCTCTATGCGCCGCAGCCGCTGCTGCCTGACCTGCGCGAGGCCTACGGTGTCTCGACGCTGGTGGTGGGGTTGGTGATGTCGCTGGCCACGCTGGCGCTGGCGGCATCGCTGCTGGTCTTCGGGCCACTGTCGGATGCCATCGGCCGCGCCGGCATCATGCGTCTCAGCTTGCTGGCGGCGGGACTGCTCTCCCTGGCCCTGGCCCTGGCGCCCAACTTCGAGACCCTGCTGGTGCTGCGCACCCTGCAGGGCTTCGTGCTGGGTGGCCTGCCGGCGGTGGCCATCGCCTGGATGGGCGACGAGTTCGAACCCGATGCCATGCTGGCCGCCGTGGGCCTCTATATCGGTGCCAACACCCTGGGGGGGATCAGCGGGCGTGTGGTGGGCGGTGGCATGGGTGAGCTGGGCGGCAGCGCGTCCGGCTTCCTGGCGGTGGGGCTGATCACCCTGGCAGGGGTGGCACTGTTCTGGAAACTGCTGCCACCGTCGCGGGGCTTCACGCCGCGCCGCTTCGAGCTGGCCGGTGCCGTCGCGGATCTCGGTGCCCACCTGCGCAACCCGACCTTGCTCTCGGCGTACCTTCTCGGCGGGCTCAACTTCCTGATCTTCATCAACCAGTACAGCTACATTACCTTCCGCCTGGCGGCACCGCCCTTCGACCTCGGTGCCACTCTGCTGGGACTGATCTTCCTGACCTACCTGGGCGGTACCCTCGGCTCATCCCTCTCGGGGCGGCTGGTGCGCCATCTCTCCCAGCCGGCCTGCATGATGATGGGCATCGCCATCTTCATGGCGGGCACCCTGGTCACGCTCTCCGACAGCCTGCCGCTGATCCTGGTGGGACTGACCATCAATGCCTTCGGTTTCTTCGTGGCCCACTCCATGGCCTCGAGCTGGGTGGGGCGGCATGCGCGCCAGGCGCGGGGCAGCGCCTCGGCACTCTATCTGGTGTTCTACTACACCGGCGCCAGCCTCGGGGTGTTCTGGCTGGAGCCGTTCTGGCACCTGGGCGGCTGGAGGGGGGTGGCACTGGGTTCCTGGCTGGTGCTGGGTGTGACGCTGTCCATCGCTATCTGGCTGTGGCGGCGGTGTCCGGATGGTGCCGCCGCCGGCTGACTCGCCACCGGCTTGCCGACGTAAAAGGGGCAGCCAATCGGCTGCCCCTTC
>JGI12573J12842_1000417_pt1 | contig 20496 bp, 18 predicted proteins | sample TtanPargueraPR_7_FD_12842 | JGI IMG/M metagenome (IMG submission 12842)
GTCTGCACCCGCTACGACAAGTTGGCCAGCAGCTTCAGAGCGATGGTATGCCTGGCCTGCATAGATCGCTGCCTGCGTGCCAACTTTTCAGACAGAACCTAGAAGAGCGGCGCTTCGCGCCTGGAAGCCTGAAGCTGGAAGAAGAATCGCCCCCATGGTCTTGCCATGGGGGCGATTCAGTTTAGGCTACTTTCCAGCTTCCAGCTTCCAGCTTCCAGCTTCCAGCTTCCAGCTTCCAGCTTCCAGCTTCCAGCTTCCAGCTTCCAGCTTCGAGAGCCGGGCATAGCCCGGCGCTCGGTCAGGCCTTGGCGGCGTAGGCGTAGAGCAGTGTCTCCTGGGCGCTGATCGGTGCTGCGTCGCCGGGCTGCTGCTTGAGGTAGCTGCCGTCGGGCTGCAGCAGCCAGCTCTGGCAGTTATCCACCAGGTAGGTCTCCAGGTCCTTGCGCACCCTTGCCGCCAGCTTCTTGTCGAGCAGCGGGAAGCAGGTCTCCACGCGGTGGAACATGTTGCGGGTCATGAAGTCGGCGCTGGAGGCCCACACCTCCGGCTTGCCACCGTTGTGGAAGTAGAAGACCCGGGTGTGCTCCAGGAAGCGGCCCACGATCGAGCGCACCCGGATATTCTCCGATACCCCGGGGACGCCGGGGCGCAGGCAGCACTGGCCGCGGATGATCAGGTCGCACTCCACGCCGGCCTGGGACGCACGGTAGAGCGCCTGGATCAGCTTCGGCTCGGTCAGCGAGTTGCACTTGACGATCAGGTGGGCGCGCTTGCCCTTGCGAGCCTCCACCGCCTCGCGCTCGATCATCGCCACCAGCCCCTCGTGCAGGGTGAAGGGGGCATGCAGCAGCGTCTCGATGCGCCGCGCCCGGCCCATGCCGGAGAGTTGCTGGAAGACCTGGTGAACGTCCTCGCACAGGGTGGGGTTGGCGGTGAGCAGGCTGTAGTCGGTATAGAGCCTGGCGGTCTTGGAGTGGTAGTTACCGGTGCCGAGGTGCGCGTAGTGGCGCAGCTTGTCCTTCTCGCGGCGCACGATATGCATCATCTTGGCGTGGGTCTTGTAGGCCATCACGCCGTAGATGACGATGGCGCCGGCTTCCTGCAGCCGCGAGGCCAGCGACAGGTTATCGGCCTCGTCGAAGCGGGCGCGCAGTTCGATGACCACCGTCACCTCCTTGCCGCCGCGCGCCGCTTCGACCAGCGAATTGACGATGGGCGAATCGGCGCCGGTGCGGTAGAGAGTCTGCTTGATGGCCAGCACGCCCGGGTCCCGGGCGGCTTCCGAGAGCAGGTCCTCGACCGGCGCGAAGGACTGGAAGGGGTGATGCAGCAGGACATCGCCGGCGGCGATGGTGTCGAACAGGCTGCTTCCCTTGCCGAGGTTCTTCGGGAAGCCAGGGGTGAAGGGGCGGTAGAACATGTCGGGGCTGTCGACGTCACCGATCAGGGACATCATGCGGGTCAGGTTCACCGGGCCGTTGACCCGGTAGAGGTCCTCTTCCTCCAGCTCGAACTGCTTGAGCAGGAAGCAGGCGAGCTCCTCCGGACAGGTGTCGACCACCTCTAGGCGCACGCCACTGCCGTAGCGCCGCGCCAGCAGCTCGCCGCGCAGCGCCGAGGCCAGGTCGGAGACCTCCTCCGGGTCCACCGACATGTCGGCATTGCGGGTCAGGCGGAACTGGTAGCAGCCGCGCACCGTCATGCCCGGGAACAGCTCCTCGGCGTGGGCATGGATCATCGAGGAGAGGAACACGGCCTCCTTGAAGCCCTCGTCGCAGAGTTCCGGCGGCATCTTGATCACCCGGGGCAGCGAGCGTGGTGCCGGCAGGATCGCCAGGCCCCCTTCACGGCCGAAGGCGTCCTTGCCCTCGAGTTGGACGATGAAATTGAGGCTCTTGTTGACCAGCCGCGGGAAGGGGTGGGAGGGGTCCAGCCCGATGGGGCTGATCACCGGCATGATCTCTCCCTCGAAGTAGTCGCGAACCCAGGCGCGCTGGGCCTTGGTCCAGTCGCTGCGGCGCCGGAAACGCAGCTTCTTCTCCAGCAGCGCCGGCAGCAGCACCTCGTTGAGGATCTGGTACTGGCGTTCGATCTGTTCATGGGCGATCGTCGAGATCTCGCTGAGCACCGCCCGTGGCGAGCGGCCGTCGGCCCCGGTGCTGGCGTCGCCCAGGGCCAGCTGGTGCTTGAGCCCGGCGACCCGGATCTCGAAGAACTCGTCCAGGTTCGACGAGAAGATCAGCAGGAACATCAGCCGGTTGAGCAGCGGGTGCGACTCGTCCAGGGCCTGCTCGAGTACCCGGATATTGAACTGCAGGTGGGAGAGTTCGCGATTGAAGTAGAGGGAGGGGTCGCTCAGGTCCGCGTCGGCCTGGGGCTTGGCCTTGGGCTTGATGCCGGCGCGGGTCTGGTTGAGGCGCGGGGTCGGGACATCGACCCCGCTCTCCTCGCCGATCGGGCCACTCAGTTGCTGCATCACGGCGGGGACGTTTTCGGGACTGCGGTCTTCCATGGAGTTCTCTCCGCGTTTCCAGGGAGGGCGCGCAGTCCACTCCCTTGCTACTGGGTGAGCAGTCGTGCTGCCCGCTTGGCGAAATAGGTCAATACGCCGTCGGCGCCGGCACGCTTGAAGCACAGCAGTGATTCGAGGATCACGCCATCGGCATCCAGCCAGCCGTTCTCGAAGGCTGCCATGTGCATGGCGTATTCGCCGCTGACCTGGTAGGCGTAGGTCGGCGCCTTGAGCTCGTCCTTGACCCGGCGCACCACGTCCAGATAGGGCATGCCCGGCTTGATCATCACCATGTCGGCACCCTCGGCCAGGTCCATGGCCACCTCATGCAGCGCCTCGTCGCCGTTGGCCGGGTCCATCTGGTAGGTGCTCTTGTCCGCCTTGCCCAGGTTGGCGGCGGAGCCCACCGCGTCACGGAAGGGGCCGTAGTAGCGCGAAGCGTACTTGGCGCTGTAGGCCATGATGCGGGTGTTGACCAGCTGCTCCTGCTCCAGCACCCGGCGGATCTCGCCGATGCGGCCATCCATCATGTCCGAGGGAGCCACCACGTCGGCCCCGGCCTCGGCGTGGGAGAGCGCCTGCTTGAGCAGGGTCTCCACGGTGCGGTCATTCTGCACATAGCCCTGCTCGTCGATGATGCCGTCCTGGCCGTGGCTGGTGTAGGGATCCAGCGCCACGTCGGTGATGATGCCGAGCTCGGGCAGGGCTTCCTTGAGGGCCCGCACGCTGCGCTGCACCAGGCCGTTGGCGTTGTAGGACTCCTCGGCCAGCTCGCTCTTCAGCGAGGCATCCACCACCGGGAACAGTGCAATGGCGGGGATGCCCAGCTCGACGGCCTCGCGGGCCTCATCGATCAGCAGGTCCAGCGACAGGCGCTCGACTCCCGGCATGGAGGGCACCGCCTCGCGCTGGCCCTCGCCCTCCAGCACGAAGACCGGCCAGATCAGGTCGGCCGGGGTCAGCACGTTCTCGCACATCAGGCGGCGCGAGAAGGCGTCGCGGCGCATGCGCCGCATGCGGGTGGCAGGGAACTGGCGTGGGGTCGTGAAGCTCAAGATCGTCTCTCCGGCTCTGGCGCCGCCGATGGTAGTCTGGCGGCCCTTGATGACAATGACGTGACAGCAGGGTGTCGGCTGCCCTCGAGTATATCAGTGTCGCATTGCGCCGAAAGTCTCGCCTTGTCGCACTCGAGGGATCGCTCTAGAGTGTGGAGCTCGATAACTGGTCCTGCCGTCGGCAGGCGAACCCTGCAAGGAGATAGGCATGAGCAAACAGGTGGCGGTGATCCTTTCGGGCTGCGGGGTCTACGATGGCTCCGAGATCTACGAGACCACCCTGACCCTGCTGCGGCTCGACCAGCTGGGCCTCGGCTATCGCTGCTTCGCACCGGATATCGCCCAGCACCACGTCATCGACCACCTCAGCGGCGAGGTCGCGGAAGGCGATTCGCGCAACGTGCTGACCGAGTCGGCGCGCCTGGCGCGTGGCGAGATCCAGTCGCTGGGCGAGCTGGAGGCGGACGACTTCGACGCGGTGATCCTGCCCGGCGGCTTCGGCGCCGCCAAGAACTTCTCCAGCTTCGCAGAGGATGGCGCCGAGATGACGGTGCTCGACGAGCTCAAGGAGGCACTGGAAGGCTTTCACGAGGCCCGCAAGCCCATCGGCATGATGTGCATCAGCCCGGTGATGGTGCCACGCCTGCTGGGCCCAGGTATTGCCGTCACCATCGGCCAGGATCCCGGCGTTTCCGGCGCCATCAGCGCCATGGGTGGCCTGCACCGCAGCTGCGGCGTGGAGGACATCGTGGTGGACTTCGAGCACCGGGTGGTGACCACACCGGCCTATATGCTCGCCACCCGCATCAGCGAGGCCGCCACCGGCATCTTCAAGCTGGTCGACCGGGTCGATGAGCTGATGGATCTCTGACCCGGCTTTGCCGGGAGCTGTAAGCCGTAAGCCGTAAGCTTTAAGTAAAACCCCCAGAGCATTGAGGCCTGGGGGTTTTCTTATGGCTTACAGCTTAAAGCTTATAACTTAGGAGTCGTCTTCCGCCTCGCGCTGCTGCTTCTTGCGCCGGGCGAAGCGGCCGAAAAAGAGCCCCACCTCGTAGAGCAGGTACATGGGGACCGCCAGCAGGCTCTGGGAGATCACGTCCGGCGGCGTCAGCAGCATCCCCACCACGAAGCAGCCCAGTACCACATAGGGGCGCTTCTTAGACAGGCTCTCCACCGTGGTGGCGCCGGAGGCAATCAGCAGGAAGGTGGCGATGGGGATCTCGAAGGCCACGCCGAAGGCGAAGAAGAGCTTCAGCACGAAGTTGAGGTAGGCGTTGATATCGGTCATCACCGTCACGTTCTCCGGCCCGGTCTGGGTGAAGAACTCGAACAGCAGCGGGAAGACCGCGTAGTAGGCGAAGGCCGCGCCGGCGTAGAACAGCATCACGCTGGAGGCCAGAATGGGGATGGCCAGCGCTTTCTCGTTGTCGTACAGCCCGGGGGCCACGAAGGCCCAGGCCTGGTGCAGCACGTAGGGCACGGCGATGAATACCGCCGTGACCAGGGTCAGCTTGAAGGGCGCCAGGAAGGGCGACGCCACCTCGGTGGCGATCATCTGCGAGCCTTCCGGCAGCAGCGCCATCAGCGGCTGGGCCACGAAGGTATAGATGTCGTTGGCGAAGGCGTAGAGGCCGAGGAAGATCACCAGCACCGCCACCACCGCACGCAGCAGGCGCGAGCGCAGTTCGATCAGATGCTCGATCAGCGGGGCCTGGTGCTGTTCCGGGCCGTCACCGGGGTTGCTCATCGTTCAGGGGCGTCCTTGTCGACGGGGGAGGGCTCGGGCGTGGTGTCAGGCTGGGTGTCAGCCCCCTCGCGGGCGCGTGACAGGGCGTCATCCAGGCGCTGCTCGGGCGTCGCCGCCGGTGCATCCTGGCGGCGACTGCCTGCATCCCGGGAGCCGCGCTCGGGCTCGGCGATACCCTCGACGCCGCGCTTCACCTGGTTGACGCTGTCGTCCAGCTTCTTCTGCTGCTCGTCGAGTTTCTGGCGCAGCTCTTCCGCCTCCAGCTGAGCGCTGATCTCGCGCTGCATGCCGGAGACGGTTCGCTTGATCTTGCCGATCCACAGGCCCAGGGTGCGTGCCGCCTTGGGCAGCCGCTCCGGGCCGAGCACCAGCAGGCCTACCACGCCGAGCAGCAGGAGTTCGAGAAAGCCGATATCGAACATGGCGGTTTACTTGCGCTCTTCTTGTTCCTCGGGCTTTCGCTCGGCCTGGACGTCGTAGGTGTTGGTCTCATCCTTGTGGTCGACGCGGGCCTGCGCTTCGGTTTCCTCTTCCTCGGCCTTGTCGCCCTTCTCGTCCTCGTTCATCGCCTTCTTGAAGCCCTTCACGGCGCCACCCAGGTCGGTGCCGACGTTGCGCAGCTTCTTGGTGCCGAAGATCAGGATGATGATGCCGAGAACGATCAGCAGCTGCCAGATACTGATACCACCTAACATTAGCGCTTCCTCTGATTGGGGTTCCGGCTCACCCGGAACGGCCAGTGATGTTGTGTCCAGCGGACTATGGCTGGCGTGCAGCCTTCTCGTCGTGGCCGGAGATACCGAAGCGGCGGCCCAGCTCGTCGAGCACCGCTCCATGTTCGAGGCCGAGATGCGACAGCATCACCAGGCTATGAAACCACAGGTCGGCCGTTTCGGCGATCAACGCTTGGCGTTGGGCATCGCCGCCGCCTTCTGCGTCCTTCGCCGCGAGCAGGGTCTCGGTGGCCTCCTCGCCGACCTTCTCGAGTATCTTGTTCAGGCCCTTGTGATGCAAGGCGGCGACGTAGGAGTCGGAAGGGTCGGCCTCGCGGCGTTGATCCAGGACAACCTGCAGCCGCTTGAGAATATCGCTCATCGATGACGTCTCCATGAAAAGGCGAGCATGAAACTGGGTCAGTGCCAGGCCAGCAGGGCCAGGCCGATGGCCGCGGCGGCCAACGCCGGCCAGGGCTGTCCGCCGGCCCACTCGGCCAGCGGCTGCCAGGCCACCGCCAGCACGACCAGCAGCAGTCCCAGCCGCAGGCGGCGGTGGCGCCGGCCCTGGTGAGCCAGATGGCGCTGGATGCCGCCGAGCGCCTCGCCCTGGTGGCGGCGCTGGCGCTTCTCCAGCTCGGCCTGGGACAGCACCTGATGGACCAGGGAGGGCAGTTCGGGCAGCTGGTGGCTGAGCTCCGGGGCCTGGCGCTTGAGCGAGGCCCAGAAGCCCTTCACCCCGGCGCGCTCTTCCATCCAGCGCTCCAGGTAGGGCTTGGCGGTCTGCCACAGGTCCAGTTCCGGGTAGAGCTGGCGCCCCAGGCCCTCGATGTTGAGCAGGGTCTTCTGCAGCAGCACCAGCTGCGGCTGCACCTCCATGTCGAAGCGCCGCGCGGTCTGGAACAGGCCCAGCAGCACCTGGCCGAAGGAGATGTCCTTGAGCGGCTTCTCGAGGATCGGTTCGCACACGGTACGTACTGCCGCCGCGAACTCGTTGGCCCGGGTATGCTCGCCGACCCAGCCCGATTCGATATGCAGCGCCGCCACCTCGTAGTAGTCCTGATGGAAGAAGGCCAGCAGGTTGCGGGCCAGGTAGTCCTGGTCCTCGCGGGTCAGGCTGCCGACGATGCCGCAGTCGATGCCGATATACTGCGGGTCGTGGGGGTGCTTGCGGGAGACGAAGATGTTGCCCGGATGCATGTCGGCATGGAAGAAGTTGTCGCGGAACACCTGGGTGAAGAAGATCTCCACGCCACGTTCGGCGAGCTTCTTGAGGTCGGTGCCTTGGGCCCGGAGCGCGGCAAGATCGGCTACCGGCACGCCGTAGATGCGCTCCTGGACCATCACCCGGTGGCGGGTCAGCTCCCAGTGGATGCCCGGCACGTAGAGGTGGGCGGAGTCCTTGAAGTTGCGCTTGAGTTGGGAGGTGTTGGCCGCCTCCTTGTGCAGGTCGAGCTCGTCGAACAGGGTGGTCTCGTAGTCGCGCACGACCTCCACCGGACGCAGGCGGCGCGCCTCGGGCACGATGGTCAGCAGGCGGGCGAAGCGGTAGAGCAGGGCCATGTCCTGACGCATCACCCGTTCGATGCCGGGGCGGATGATCTTGACCACCACCTCCTCGCCACCGTGCAGCCGGGCGCCGTGGACCTGGGCGATGGAGGCAGAGGCCAGGGGCTCGGCGTCGAAGCGCGCGAAGGCCTCGGCCACCGGCAGGCCCAGCTCCGCCTCCACCACGCCGCGGGCCTCGCTGCCGGGGAAGGGCGGCACCTGGTCCTGCAGGCGCTTGAGCTCGTCGGCCACGTCCTCGGGCAGCAGGTCGCGGCGGGTGGAGAGCACCTGGCCGAACTTGACGAAGATCGGTCCCAGCGACTCCAGCGCCAGGCGCAGGCGCTCACCCCGGCAGCGCTCGCCGATGGGCACCAGGCGCAGCGGTGAGAGCTTGAACAGGAGACGCAGCGGCCAGGGCAGGCGCTCGTGGGGCAGCAGGGTATCGAGACGGTAGCGGGTGATCACCCACAGGATGCGCAGCAGACGCAGCAGGATCATGGCGTCACCCTGTCCGCCAGGCGCCGGTGCAGGCGGGCGAGGCGCGCCTCGAGGCGGTCGGAGGCCACTTCCAGCTCGGTTAGGTGGTCGCGCAGCACCTCGAGCTGGGGGCGGCCCGGCAGCAGGCGCGCCTCCTCGACCAGGTATTCGGAGAGGTCGGCACAGAACTCCTCGCGGGTGCGCAGACCGAAGCGGCCCAGGCGACGCAGTCCCTCGGCCAGGCTGTGGGCGGGGATATCGCCGAGCCAACGGGCCAGCTCGCCCTCCCAGTCCAGGTCGAGGTCGAGCAGCAGGTCGCGAGTCGCCTCCAGCAGCGGGATGCGGCCGCGAACCGCCAGCCGCCCCTGGAACATCAGCCGCTCCATCGAGGCACCGCCGAGCAGGGCGCCGAGGGTCTCGGCGTCCACCTCGACCACGGCATCATAGGCCTCCTCGGCCGGGTCGTCGGGGCGCAGCAGGTCGAGGCCGCCGCCATGGAAGTGGATGGCCAGTGCCAGCTCGGGGTGCTCGAGGCGCAGCAGCAGCCGCTGGCCGGCCAGCCGGGCCAGACGCGAGGGGGCAGCCGGGTCGCGGGCCAGCAGGCCGTTCAGGGTCCTCTCGGCAGCGGCGAGCAGCAGGGTCGGTGTCAACGCCATGCCCACCTCAGAGCTTGATGCCGCGGTGCAGGGCGACGATGCCCCCGGTCATGTTGGTGTACTCGACCCGCTCCAGGCCGGCCGCCTCCATCATCCCCTTGAGCGTCTCCTGATCGGGGTGCATGCGGATCGACTCGGCCAGGTAGCGGTAGCTGTCGGCATCGCTGGCCACCACCTGGCCGATGCGCGGTAGCAGGCGAAAGGAGTACTCATCGTAGGCCTTGGTCAGCAGGGGGTTGCCCGGCTTGGAGAACTCCAGCACCAGCAGACGGCCGCCGGGCTTGAGCACCCGGGCCATGGAGCGCAGCGCGGCATCCTTGTCGGTGACATTGCGCAGCCCGAAGGCGATGGTGATGCAGTCGAAGGTGTTGTCCGGGAAGGGCAGGCACTCGGCGTTGGCCTGGACATACTCGACATTGCCGCCCACGCCATGGTCGAGCAGCTTGTCACGACCGACGCGCAGCATCGACTCGTTGATATCGGCCAGTACCACGCGGCCGCGGGGGCCCACCAGGCGCGAGAACTTCAGCGTCAGGTCGCCGGTGCCGCCGGCGATATCGAGCACACTGTGGCCGGGGCGCACCCCGGCGCGCTCGATGGTCAGCCGCTTCCACAGGCGGTGTATGCCGAACGACATCAGGTCGTTCATGACGTCGTAGCGGGCCGCCACGGAGTGGAATACATCGGCTACCCGGGAGGCCTTCTCCTCGAGGGGCACTTCCTGATAGCCGAAATCGGTGGTCTGCTTGTCCCTGGAGCTGGGGTTGGCGCTCATGCGATGGGGCTCCCGAATCGCTGCATGGGAGAGGTCAAGGCCTCGGATGGGCGCCATTGTAGCCTCCCGCGGCGGCGATTGTCTTGACGCGGGTTACAGCTGCTTGATTTCTATGCCCAGCGGCTCGCGGCTGGCGCCGGCCGCTTCCAGGCGCTCCAGGTATTCGGCCCAGTTGGCCTCGCGATTGTCGATCAGCCACTTCAGATAGTCCCAACTGAACAGGCCGCTGTCGTGGCCGTCATCGAAGTGCAGCTTGAGGGCGTAGCGACCGGTGGGGGTGATGTCCTTGAGGCCGACGAACTTTTTGCCTACCTGCAGGGTCTCCTGGCCCTTGCCGTGGCCGCGCACCTCGGCTGAGGGGGAGAAGACTCGCAGGTATTCGATGGCGAGGCGGTAGCTCTGGCCATCGGCATAGCCGAGCTCCAGCTCGCGGGCCTGCTTGTGGTAGTGCACCTTGGTAGGAATTGGGGCTGGCATGGTTGGCGTCCGGATCTGGGCATAAGGGGACGCGGCTGACCCGGTGACAGGCCTTCGCGGAGGCGCTGTGAACCCATCCCTGGGCGCTACCGATGCCATCCCTGGCATAGGACCTCCGCTACGGCCTGTCCCCGGCGCCGCGGGCAGCCGCTGGGGGCATACTGTGCCCCGCGGCGTGCCGCTTGGTTACAGGATATACCGCGACAGGTCCTCGTCCATCGCCAGCTCGCCGAGCTGGGAATCCACGTAGGCGGCGTCGATCACCAGCGGGGTGCCGATGTCGCTGCCGCGGAAGGAGGCCTCCTCCAGCAGGCGTTCCATCACGGTGTGCAGGCGGCGCGCGCCGATATTCTCGGTGCCCTCGTTGACCTTCCAGGCGATCTCGGCGATGCGCTCGATGCCGTCGGCGGTGAACTCGATCTCCAGGCCCTCGGTGGCCAGCAGCGCCTGGTACTGCTTGGTCAGCGCCGCGGAGGGCTCGGTGAGGATGCGCTTGAAGTCGTCCGGGGTCAGGGCGTTGAGCTCGACACGGATCGGCAGGCGACCCTGCAGTTCCGGGATCAGGTCCGACGGGCGCGACAGGTGGAAGGCGCCGGAGGCGATGAACAGCACGTGGTCGGTCTTCACCATGCCGTACTTGGTGGAGACCGTGGAGCCCTCGATCAGCGGCAGCAGGTCGCGCTGCACGCCCTCGCGGGAGACCTCCCCACCGCTGGACTGGCCACCGCCCTTGCAGACCTTGTCGATCTCGTCGAGGAAGACGATGCCGTTCTGTTCCACCGACTCGATGGCGCGGGCCTTGATCTCCTCCTCGTTGACCAGCTTGCTGGCCTCCTCGTCACGCAGCAGGGCGAAGGCGTCCTTGACCGCCACCCGGCGGGTCTCGGTCTTCTGCTTGCCCATGCCGGAGAACAGGCTCTGCAGCTGGCTGGTCATCTCCTCCATGCCCGGCGGGGTCATGATGTCGACGTTGGGTCCCTGCTGGGAGACCTCGATATCGATCTCCTTGTCGTCGAGCTGCCCCTCGCGCAGCTTCTTGCGGAAGATCTGGCGCGTGGAGCTGTCCTGGCGGGGCTCCTCCTCCTGGCCGCGCGGCGGCGGCAGCAGGGCGTCGAGGATACGCTCCTCGGCGGCGTCCTCGGCGCGATGGCCGACCTCTTCCTTGGCCTGCTCACGGACCAGCTTGATGGCGGCCTCGGTGAGGTCGCGCACGATCGACTCCACATCGCGGCCCACATAGCCCACCTCGGTGAACTTGGTGGCCTCAACCTTGATGAAGGGCGCGCGGGCCAGCTTGGCCAGGCGGCGGGCGATCTCGGTCTTGCCCACCCCGGTGGGGCCGATCATCAGGATGTTCTTGGGCGTCACTTCCTGGCGCAGGTCGCCCTCGAGCTGCATGCGCCGCCAGCGGTTGCGCAGGGCGATGGCCACGGCGCGCTTGGCGTCCTGCTGGCCGATGATGTACTGGTCCAGGGCGTGAACGATCTCGCGGGGGGTCATCTGGGTCATGGTATCGGCCTTAGCTCGCCTTGGCAGGCAGCTCCTCGAGGGTGACATTGTGGTTGGTGAACACGCAGATATCGCCGGCGATCGCCAGCGACTTCTCGGTGATCTCGCGGGCCCCGAGGTCGGTGTTCTCGATCAGGGCGCGGGCCGCGGCCAGGGCGTAGTTGCCGCCGGAGCCGATGGCGATGATGCCGCCCTCGGGCTCCAGCACATCGCCGTTGCCGGTGATGATCAGCGAGGCGTCCTTGTTGGCCACGGCGAGCAGCGCCTCCAGGCGGCGCAGGGCGCGGTCGGTGCGCCACTCCTTGGCCAGCTCCACGGCGGCCTTGACCAGGTTGCCCTGGTACTTCTCCAGCTGCGCCTCGAAGCGCTCGAAGAGGGTGAAGGCGTCGGCGGTACCGCCGGCGAAGCCGGCCAGCACCTCGCCGCGATAGAGGCGGCGTACCTTGCTGGCGTTGCCCTTCATCACGGTATTGCCCAGCGATACCTGGCCGTCGCCGGCCAGCGCCACCTGGTCACCGCGGCGCACGGATACGATCGTGGTCATGGAGGAGACTCCTTGGGGAAGCGGGTGAACGGCTCCCGATGACTTTCGACGCCCAGCCGGGCGTCGTGACGAATCTGTCTGGTGGGAGTAGGTGCGGGCGCGCCGCCCGGAATTCAAGCGGCCGCGCGTGTCACTGCGGGAGGCGGGCTCAGTTGTTGAGCTGGATAAGCAGCGGCTCGATCCCCTGGGTGACCATCAGGTCCTGGGCCCGGGACAGCTCGCGGCGGTCCTCGTAGGGGCCCACCTGCACCCGGTGCCAGGTCTCGCCGCCCCCGGCCTTCACCTCGCTGACCTGGGCCAGCAGGCCGAAGTCGCGCAGGCGGCTGCGCAGCTGCTGGGCATCGCCGACCTCGCGGAAGGAGGCGGCCTGGAGCATGAAGCGCTGGCCCGAGGCGCTGGTGGCGGCCGCGGCGGGCTCACGGGAGGGCTCGCTGTTGGCCTGGCGGTCGCTGGCCAGGTTGGCGGCGATCACCTCGGCGATGGGGTCGTCGGCAGGCGCCGAATCGTCGGCCGTCGTCTCCTCCGCCGGGGGCGGCGGGGTCGCCGTGGAGGCGGGCATCTCGCCACCCGGCGCGATCACCTCGGATTCCGGCAGCAGGGTGTAGAACTCGAAGGTCGGCATCGGCGGCTCGCTGGGCTCCGCCGCTGCCTCGGGCTCGGCCTCCGGCGGAGCGCTGCGCGGCAGCACCGTGGCCAGCGGCGAGTCCTCGACCTGCCAGGGCGCCACCCCGTGCTGGTGCTGGGAGAGCAGGAAGCCGGCCACCAGGCCGGCCAGGCCCCATACCCAGCCGGGCAGGCGCCATTCGCGGCGCGCCGTGCGGGCGGGTTGGCGTCGGCTGTTGGTGGCACCGCGCTTCCTGGGGGGCTGCTTGCGAGTCGCCATGAGTTACATTTCCTCCGGGGCGCCGACTCCCATCAGCTCCAGGCCATTGCGCAGCACCTGGCGCGTGGCCAGGCCCAGCGCCAGGCGGGCGTTGCGCAGGTCGTCGTCCTCGACCATCACCTTCACCGCGTTGTAGCAGGTGTGGAAGTCGGCGGCCAGGTCGAGCAGGTACTGGGCGATCTGCTGGGGCTCGCGGGCGGCTGCGGCGTGTTCCACCGCCTCGGGGTAGCGCGCCAGGCGGTTCAGCAGCGCCTTCTCCTGGTCCTCTTCCAGGCGACCCAGGCTGGCCATGGCCAGGGCGTGATCGAAGGGCTGGTCGTCACTGCGGGCCTTCCGCTCGACGCTGCATACCCGGGCGTGGGCGTACTGCACGTAGTAGACCGGGTTGTCGTTGGATTGCGAGCGCGCCAGGTCGATGTCGAAGGTGAGCTGGGAGTCTGCCCGACGCGCTGCCAGGAAGAAGCGTGTGGCGTCGCGGCCCACCTCGTCGATCAGGTCGCGCACGGTGACGTAGCTGCCGGCGCGCTTGGAGAGCTTCACCTCGACCCCGGAGCGGGTGACCATCACCATCTGGTGCAGCACATAGTCGGGCCAGCCCTTCGGAATGCCGGCCTCCAGGGCCTGCAGGCCGGCGCGCACCCGGGTCACGGTGGAGTGGTGGTCGGCGCCCTGCTCGTTGATCACCGTGGTGAAGCCGCGTTGCCACTTGTCGAGGTGGTAGGCGACGTCGGGCAGGAAGTAGGTGTACTGCCCGTCGGTCTTGCGCATCACCCGGTCCTTGTCGTCCCCGAAGTCGGTGGTGCGCAGCCACAGGGCGCCGTCCTGTTCATAGGTGTGGCCCTTCTCGATCAGGCGCTCGACGGTCGCCTCCACCTTGCCGTCGCGGTAGAGCGAGGACTCCAGGAAGTAGACGTCGAACTGCACGCCGAAGGCCTTGAGGTCGAGGTCCTGCTCGCGGCGCAGGTAGGCCACGGCGAACTCCTGGATCGCTGCCAGGTCGTCCGGGTCACCGCTGGCGGTGACATGGCGGTCGTCGGCATGGACGGTTTCGCCGTCGAGGTAGGCGTTGGCCACGTCGATGATGTAGCCGCCGCGATAGCCGTCCGCCGGCCAGCCGTCGTCCTCGGGGTCGAGTCCCTTGGCCCGGGCCTGCACCGAGAGCGCCAGGTTGCTGATCTGGGCGCCGGCATCGTTGTAGTAGAACTCGCGGGTCACGTCGAAGCCGGTCGCTTCCAGCAGGCGACAGATGCAGTCGCCGATGGCCGCGCCGCGACCGTGGCCGACGTGCAGCGGGCCGGTGGGATTGGCGGAGACGAACTCCACCTGCACCTTCTGGCCCTTGCCGGCGAGGCTGCGGCCGTAGGCGTCGCCGGCGTCGAGCACCTGACGGACCACCTGGGCGGCGGCGTCGGTGGCGGCGAAGAAGTTGACGAAGCCGGGGCCGGCGATCTCCACCTTCTGTACCGCCTCGCTCTCGGGCAGCGCGCCGATCAGCGCCTCGGCCAGCTCGCGGGGCTTGCGACCGGCCGGTTTGGCCAGCATCAGCGCCAGGTTGGTGGCGTAGTCGCCATGGGCCTTGTCCCGGGTGGGGTCGACCTTGATGGTCGGGGCGAGGTCGGCGGGCAGCACGCCCTGCTGCCGGAGGGAGTCGAGGGCGTCCTCGAGCAGCGCAACGATGGTCTCTTTCATGGGGCGTCGGATGTCCTGTGGCGTCGGGCCGAGCGGCCGATGAACCGGCGGTGAAGAGGCACTCGGCCCGGCGTGGGCATGGAAACGGAGCCCTGAGCGGGCATGGCCGGCCATTATCGGCAATTGTGGGGCGGCTTTAAAGGGCGGGGGTCAGCTAAGCGTCTGCGGGTCGATATCCAGCGACCAGCGAACCCGGCGCGCCTCGGGGGTGGCCTCCATCCAGGCGGTGAGCCAGGCGCTGGCCTCATGCAGGGCGCTGCGCTTCTCGGCGCCCAGCATCAGCTGCAGATGGTAGCGGCCCTGGCGTCGCTCCATGGGCGCCGGCACCGGGCCCAGGCAGTCCACCGCAAGCTCGCGCTCGGCAAGCCAGCCGCGCAGGGCGGTGGCGGCACGTCGGCCCAGCTCGCCGGCTGCCTCCTCCCTGGCGCTCTCCAGGCGCAGCAGGGCGAGGAAGCGGAAGGGCGGCAGGGCGGCGGCTCGACGCTCCTCCAGCAGCCGGTCGGCCAGGGCGGCATAGCCGCGTTCGGCCAGCAGGCGCAGGTGCGGGTCATCGGGGTGCATCGTCTGCACCAGCACCCGCCCGGGATGGGCGGCGCGGCCGGCACGGCCGGCCACCTGCACCAGCAGCTGCGCACCCTGCTCCAGGGCGCGGAAGTCGCTGGCATAGAGGCCGGCGTCGGCGTTGACCACCACCACCAGGGTGACATGGGGCAGGTGGTGCCCCTTGGCCAGCATCTGGGTGCCCACCAGCAGACAGGGGTCGCCGCGGCGCACCTCGGCCAGTGCGTTCTCGAAGGCGTCGCGGCGGCGGGTGCTGTCACGGTCGATGCGGTGCACCGGCACCTTGGGGAAGCGTCCGGCAAGGGTCTCCTCGGTGCGTTCGGTGCCGCTGCCGAGGGGGCGCAGGTCGATGCTGCCGCACTCGGGACAGCTCTCCGGCAGGGCGCGGCGGCGATCGCAGTGGTGGCAGGCGAGCAGCGGCGGCTGGCGGTGCAGGGTCATGCGGGCGTCGCAGGCGTCGCACTCGGCCAGCCAGCCGCAGGCGTGACAGGCCAGCGTCGGGGCGAAGCCACGGCGATTGATGAACACCAGTACCTGGTGGCCGGCCTTGAGTGTCTCCGCAATCGCCTCCAGCGCCGGCGGCGCCAGGCCGCCCAGGCGGGGTCGCCCGCGCAGGTCGAGCAGTTCCAGTCCGGCGGGGGCGTGACGGGTGGCGCGGCGGGTTAGCGGCAGGTGACGCCATTCGCCACGCCGCGCCCGCGCCAGGCTCTCCAGCGAGGGCGTGGCGCTGCCCAGCAGCAGCGGGATACCGTGGTGGTGGGCGCGGGCCACGGCGAGGTCCCGGGCGTGGTAGCGCAGCCCGTCCTGCTGCTTGTAGGAGCCGTCGTGCTCCTCGTCGACGATGATCGCCCCGGGGCGGGCCAGGGGGGTGAAGATCGCCGAACGTGTGCCGATGATGATGGGAGCCCGACCGCTGGCAGCGGCCTCCCAGGCATCCAGGCGCTCGTGATCGGTAAGCCCCGAGTGCAGTGCCACCACCGGCACCCGGAAGCGCTTGCGGAAACGTGCCAGGGTCTGCGGTGTCAGGCCGATCTCCGGCACCAGCACCAGCGCCTGGCGCCCGCGGCCCACCACCGCCTCGATCAACTGCAGGTAGACCTCGGTCTTGCCGCTGCCGGTGACCCCTTCCAGCAGGCATGGGTGATAGGCATCGAGCCGTTCGTGCAGAGCCGAGAGGGCATGGGCCTGCTCGCGGTTGAGCGGCAGCGCCGGGTTGGCCAGCAGGTGGTCGGCATCGGGCTGGGGGGCGGCGGCAAGTGGCTCCTCGTGGCGCTCGACGAGCCCCTTGGCGGTCAGCGCCTTGAGCTGGTCACGGCTGAAGGACTGGGCGAGGATCGCCTGGCTGGCCAGGCCATGGGGGTGCTGGCGCAGCATCTCCAGTAGCGCCGCCTGGCGCGGGGCGCGGGGCAGGGCGTCGCTGCCGGCGGCATGCCCCGCGGCGGTGAGGGCCCAGCGCTCCCGGGTGCGGGCGGCAAGCGCACGGCCCTGGCGCAGCAGCACCGGCAGCGCCTGGTGCAGGGTGTCGCCCAGGGGGTGCTGGTAGTAGCGTGCGGTGAAGCGGCATAGCCACAGCCAGTCTTCAGGCAGCGGGGTGTCGTCCAGGCAGGCCAGCACCGGCTTGAGGTCGGATAGCGGCAGCTCGCCCCGGTCGCGGCACTCCACCACGATACCGACCACCTCGCGGCGTCCGAAGGACACCCTGACGCGCAGGCCCGGCTGCCAGCCACAAGCGGGTGCCTCGCGGGCCGGGCGATAGTCGAAGAGGCGGTGCAGCGGCGAGGGAATGGCGACGCGCAGCACGCGTGGCGCGGGCGATTCGGGCAATTGGCCTCCGGCGACGGGTCTGGTAGAATATTGCGCTCCCCGGCGCCTGGTCGGCGTTTCGGGGGTCCGGTGAGTTCCCATGATGGCTCGGCAACCGACAGCGCGTTGCGAGCCGGTGACAGACAACCGTATGCGGTGCCTGGCAACGGATCAGGTGGCGGCATACAGCGCAACGAGGCTCAAGATGAAACAAGGTATCCACCCCGAATACAAGGCGATCAAGGCGACCTGCTCCTGCGGTGCTGCTTTCGAGGTCGGCTCCACTGCCGGTCACGACCTGGAGCTGGACGTCTGCTCCCAGTGTCACCCCTTCTATACTGGCAAGCAGAAGCAGGCGACCACCGGTGGTCGCGTCGAGCGCTTCAACAAGCGCTTCGGCGCCGCGCTCAAGCGCTGACCGCGTTGCGGCACTACGCCGTGCGTGCCAAGAACCCGCCCACTGGGCGGGTTCTTGCGTATCTGGCCTGAACAATGTCGACAATGGCGCCCAATGAGCGCCAATCGGCCATCACGCATGGTGCTGTAAAGATATGGAAACTTTTTCTATACTCTGGATCACGACTTTACCCAAGCGGACACAAGCATGACTGACGCAAGACAGGCAGCGCTGGACTATCACGCCAAGCCCATTCCCGGGAAGCTCTCCATCGAGCTGACCAAGCCTACCGCCACCGCCAGGGATCTTGCCCTGGCCTACAGCCCCGGCGTGGCCGAGCCGGTACGCGAGATCGCTCGCGACCCCGAGAACGCCTATCGCTACACCGGCAAGGGCAACCTGGTAGCGGTGATCTCCGATGGCACCGCCATCCTCGGCCTGGGCAACCTGGGGCCGCTGGCCAGCAAGCCGGTAATGGAAGGCAAGGGTGTGCTGTTCAAGCGCTTCGCCGGCATCAACTCCGTGGATATCGAGGTCAACGCCGAGAGTCCCCAGGCCTTCATCGATACCGTGGCGCGCATTGCCGATACCTGGGGTGGCATCAACCTCGAGGACATCAAGGCCCCGGAGTGCTTCGAGATCGAGCAGGCGCTCATCGAGCAGTGCAGCATCCCGGTGTTCCACGACGACCAGCACGGCACCGCCATCGTCACCACGGCAGGCACGCTCAACGCCCTGTCCATCGCCGGGAAGTCGGTCGAGGAGGCCAAGATCGTCTGCCTGGGCGCCGGTTCTGCCGCCATCGCCTGCATGAAGCTGCTGGTCAGCTGCGGCGCGCGTGCCGAGAATATCTACATGCTTGACCGCAAGGGGGTGATCCACACCGGGCGTGAGGATCTCAACCAGTACAAGGCGATGTTCGCCGTGGAGACCGACAAGCGTACCCTGGGCGACGCCATCGAGGGCGCCGACGTGTTCCTGGGCCTGTCCGGTCCCAACCTGCTCTCACCCGAGCAGCTCAAGAAGATGGCACCCAACCCGGTGGTGTTTGCCTGCTCCAACCCGGAACCGGAGATTCACCCGGAGCTCGCTCGCGAGACCCGCGATGATGTGATCATGGCGACCGGGCGTTCGGACTACCCCAACCAGGTCAACAACGTGCTGTGCTTCCCGTTCATCTTCCGCGGCGCCCTGGACGTGCGTGCCACGCGCATCAACGAGGAGATGAAGGTGGCCGCGGTGCACGCCCTCAAGGATCTGGCTCGGGAGCCGGTGCCCAGCGAGGTGCTCGAGGCCTACGAGATGGAGAGCATGAGCTTCGGTCGCGAGTACATCATCCCCACTCCGGTCGATGTGCGCCTGCTGGACCGCGTGGCCTCCGCGGTGGCCCAGGCCGCCGTGGACTCCGGCGTGGCGCGCAAGCCCTACCCCTCTCACTATCCGCTCAAGACCGTCGACGACGTCTACGGCGGCTGACGCAGCGCGAGCAAGCCGGATAGCGCGAGATAGAACGAGATCGGGGCCCAGCTGGGCCCCGATCTCGTTGTTGTGGTACTGCCTCCTTGGCGGGTCGCCCGCCTAGAAGATCGCCTCGTAGGTGCCGGTGCCCTGGGAGCCGCTGCGCTGTTCCACCTCGCGCTCCACGCGGCGCGGCTGCGTGCCGGGCAGGTGGTCGGGGTGGAAGATCTCGCTGATGCCCCCGCGCGACAGGCGCCTGCCGGTATCGGGATCGATCTGGGCGGTGACCAGCTCGGCCGGCGGTTCGGGCATCGCCGGGGGCTGTCCCTCCAGGGCCTCGCCCATGAAGGTCATCCAGATCGGCAGGGCGGCGCTGGCGCCGTACTCGGCGGTGGTGGTGTTGTCATCCTTGCCCAGCCAGACCGTGGCCACCAGGTTGCTGTTGAAGCCGGCGAACCAGGTGTCACGCTGGCCGTTGGTGGTACCGGTCTTGCCGACGATATCCTCGCGGCCCAGCTCCAGGGCGCGGCGCCCGGTGCCGTTCTCGATCACGTCGCGCAGCATGTCGCGCAGGATGTAGAGGTTGATGGGGTCCACCACTCGGGTGGCGACCGGATAGCTCCTGCCATCGATCGTCACCTGCTCCTGCCCCGGGGGGCAGTTGCGGCAGGCAACGGCGGGGTTGGCCTCTTCCAGGGTCGTCTCGCCCTTGGCGGCACGCTCGACGAACCAGGGGGTGACCTTGAAGCCGCCGTTGGCTAGCACCGCGTAGGCGTTGGTCATCTCCAGGGGCGTCAGGCTGGCACTGCCCAGGGCCAGGGAGAGGCCGTTGGGCAGGCGCGTCTCCTCGAACCCGAAGCCCTCGAGGAAGCCGATGGTCTCGTTCAGGCCCACCTCGCGCAGCACGCGGATGGTGACCAGGTTGCGCGAGCGGGCCAGGGCGTTGCGCAGGCGCATGGGGCCCAGGAAGTCGCCGCTGGCGTTGACCGGGCGCCACAGCTCGTTGCTGCCGTCGTTGATCACCACGGGGGCATCGTTGACCACGCTGGCGGCGGTCATCGTGCCGCTCTCGAGTGCCGCCAGGTAGATGAAGGGCTTGAAGATGGAGCCCGACTGGCGCTGGGCCTGAACGGCGCGGTTGAACTTGCTGGCGTTGAAGTCGAAGCCGCCCTGCAGGGCGAGGATGGCACCGGTCTCGGGGTGCATCACCACCAGCGAGCCTTCGGCGTCGGGGCGCTGGGCCAGGCGCAGGCTGCCGTCCTCGCGCTCCATCACGCGCACCAGGTCGCCGCGGCCGGCGATATCGGCCGCCGAGCCGGGCTCCGGGCCGCGGTACTGGGCGTTGCGGAACTCACGGGCCCAGGAGAGGCCATCCCACTCGATGGTGCGCAGCTCACCGTCGCGCAGCAGTACGCGCATCTGGCGACCTTCGCTTTCCACCACGATGGCCGGGTGGAGCAGGCCGTAGCGCGGGGTGCGCTCGAGTACCTGGACCCAGTTGCTGACGTCGCCGTCGATGCCCTCGACCCGGGTCTCGCTGCGTTCGGCGGCACGCCGCGCGGTCTCCAGCACCTCGGGGGATTCGTCGAGCTCCTCCTCGAGGCCACTGCGCTCGGTGCGATCCTGCGCCTCGGCGAGGCTCTGGGGCACCTCCTCCTGCTCCGGGCCACGCCAGCCGTGGCGGGTGTCGTA
>JGI12573J12842_1000512_pt1 | contig 15539 bp, 15 predicted proteins | sample TtanPargueraPR_7_FD_12842 | JGI IMG/M metagenome (IMG submission 12842)
CCCCCGCGGCTGCCATCCCTGCGAACCGCGCAGCGGCTGCCGCGGCGGCAGCGCAGGAGCAGGCATCCCCCTCGCGCGATATGCGCATCCTCGATGCACGTGAACCCGGCACGCGTCCCATCGCGGCTCTCACGCCGCTTGAAACGCCGGCTCCCGAACCCGAGCGCATCCGTGCCGGCGACGTGCAGTTTTTCAACCTGGTATCTCCGCCGGACGGCGTGACGCTGTACGCGCGCAATGTCGCACTGCGTTCGGATCCCGCACCGGCGGTGGTGTCGCAGTCTGAACCGTGGTTCCACAACATGAATATCGGCGCCCTGTACGCGCTCTCCGATCATCATGCGATCGGCATCGAGGGCGGGCAGGAGGCCTTCCCCCAGACATTCAGCGGCCTTGAAGGTGGTAGGAGCGTGCGGTACGAGCAGAATCCGATGGCATACTGGGCGACGGCGGTATACCAGTTCAACGGAGATGCACTGCTCCCGCACGTCCACCCCTTTGTCCAGGCACAGGCCGGCGGCGCGTTCGGACAGGCGGCAAGCGGCGGCATGTACTGGCTCGGTCCGCTCGCGCGCGCCACGCTCGGCATCAAGCTGCGTCCCTTCGAGCGCATCGCCGTCGTCGCGGGCGTCGAAGGCACGATGCTGCTGTACCGATTCCAGGGCAGCTGGTTCGACACAAACAAGATCGGTCTGACCTACGGCGTTTCGTATGAATTTTAGGCGGCGGCATAATCCCGCGGGAAGCGTGCTTCCCGCATCGCTGCTCCTCGCTCTGATCCTTCCCGCCATTGCCTGGATGCCGGCCTGCGACTCCCCCCTCGAGGCGGAGACGCCGCGCAACCGCTATTCCGACGGCGTGTCCGTCCTCCCCAGTGAGGATATCGGCACGGCGGTGTCGGTCAACCTCGTCGGTGATACGACGGGCACGGACACGGCATGGACGCCGGCACATTTTTCCGCCGCGCTGGTCTTCGACGCCAGCGGCACCATCACCGCACTGCTCAACGAATATTTCAAACGCGCAGGACAGGCGTTTCTCGACTCGCTCGACGGAACATCCGACCAGGGAGCGGTCGTGTTTTTCACCTCCTCCGGCACCGTGTCACAGCGCATGACTTCGGACACGGCCGCGCTGCGCACTGCCGTGCGCGGCGTGCCGATGACGACGGGCGCTACGGCGGTATGGGACGGCATCTATCTCGCGATGCTGGAGGTGCAGTCCCGCGGCACACATGCGCGGCGCGCGGTGATCGCCATTACCGACAGCGATGACAACAGCAGCGAACTCGGATCGCCGCAGTCCATTATCGATCTCGCCCTGCGCAGCGACATCGCCGTCTATACCATTTCACTGCGGGAAACCGCGCATACCAGCATTCTGCAGAACATCGCGCAGCAGACCGGCGGGAAGCATTATCTGCGTCCCCTGCTCTCCGAGCTCACCGGCATATACCGGGAGATCGCCGAAATCCTGCGGGCCCCGTAACCGCGGGCTGAAAGCGACCGTATTGCATCATATTCATCGCAGACACATGGCAGGATTCGTACCCTGAAAGGAGGTTCATCACATGCGAACACCGAGACGAATGTCACTTATCATTTTTGCAGTAATGCTCCTTCCCGTGTGTCTTGCCGCCCAGCCCGAGGCGCGCATCACAACGATCAGTGCGGTACAGGGCCAGTCCCAATCGCAGCTGACATTGTTTATTCGCTGTGACAGCGTCGTACAGTACAGCCTTGCCGAGAATCAGTTTTCCCTGACCGACAACGGACTCCCCGTCGAGGAATTTTCCATCATCGAACAGGCCTCTCCCACCGCTCAGAATCCCATTTCCGCGGCACTCGTCTTCGATGCCAGCGGCAGCATGATGGGGACGGGCAATGCAGGCGCAAAAGCCGCCGGCAGGGCCTTTGTTGATCTGATGGACGGAACGGTCGACGAGGCCGCGGTTCTCTGGTTCAACACGCAGGTCAATGTGCAGCAGCAGATGACGACATTGAAACCCCTGCTTCACAGTGCGATCGACGCCCTGCCCGCAGCCGGAGCGACTGCCGTGTGGGATGCGGCGATAAAGGGACTACAGGAACTTGCCGCAAACGGAGTGAATTCAAAACGTGCCGTGGTGCTGCTCACTGACGGCGCGGACAACAGCAGCACGAATCTGCCGTATGATGTGATTCAGCTCGCACAGCAGCTCAACCTGCGGGTGTTCTGCATCGGACTGGGATCGGGGATTCAGCGCACCGAACTGCAGACCATCGCCTCGGCAACGGGAGCTCTCTATTTCGAAACTCCGAACGCCTACGATCTGCAGACGATTTTCACGACCATTGCAACCTTCATGCAGCGCGGTTTCGACGAGCACACGATCGCGTACACCAGTCCTGATCCGAATGCGGACGTGCACACGATCGGTATCACGGTGGATATCTGTGGCAGCCGGGCAAGCGATATGCATACGGAGAAAGCCACAACCGTCACGTCGGTTGCCGCCGTGCGGCGCGCGCTTCCGTCAGACATTCATCTCGGACAGAATGTCCCCAATCCCTTTTCCGGCGGATCCGGCACAGTCATTCCCTACACTCTTTCGGGCAGCACTCCGCGGCATGTGACACTCGAAGTGTTCGATCTGCTCGGACGGCGAGTGGCCACGCTCGTCGACGGCATGCGCTCCCCCGGAAGCTACACCGCGCAGTTCACAGCTGACGCACTCCCGTCCGGCATGTACCTCTGCCGCCTCAGCAGCGCGGGCGCGGTAGACACGAGAGTGATGCTGCTCCGCTGAGCGCCGCATTCATTCTACTGATGAGCAACGCCCCCTCTTGTCCCGGGGGCGTTTTTATGTGGCTTCGCTTCGCGCCCTCTATCAGAGCGCACTGGCATGCATCCAACCCGATATGATCCTACTCCGCAAATGAAACATATTCCACACTGTCGTGTCATTTCATCAAGAGGGAAATACTCGTTCAATATCTGATACTCGGGAGACCTGCCATGAATATCCGCCATCATTTTCTGCACCGCACGGTATTGTTCAGCGCCGCTCTCTGTGCGGTGCTTTGCTGCCAGCACATGCACGCACAGATTGAAGAGGTGTCGCGCGGCCTCGGTTCGCGTGGACCCGTTCTCACCTTTGAATCCATCGGCCGCGGTGACACCGTATTCGCCGCGACCGGCTCGGGACAGCTGTTCCGCAGCGCCGACACGGGCCGCAGCTGGTCCCTGCTCCGCGCCGTCTCCGAAGAACAGGCGATCTGTTCACTGCAGGAATCCGGTGGCGAACTGCTCGCCGGCTGCCGCGACGGAGCGGTGCTCGCATCTACGGACGCCGGCAGCACATGGACGCAACAGTACCGCTTCTCCGGCAATTCCGCGGTCACGGCGTTCACCAGCAACGCATATGGCACGCTGACAATTTCGGAGTCAGGAGAGATCGCATCCCGCCATCACGACACACAGCAATGGGACTCGATCGGAACCGCCCCCTGCATTTTCTGCATCGACATGATGTTCGCAGCCGATTCGGTTCTTGTCGTCGGCAGCAATGGCGAGGGCATTGTCCTTTCACACGATGGGGGCAAAACCTGGAGAGGACCGGAGGCGTGTCCGTTGAGCGGCCTGATCACCGATCTGGAGACGTGCCCATGCGGAGGAATTCTGGCCTCGACCTCCAATCTCGCCATGTATCACAGCAGCGATGCAGGCAATCACTGGGAGCTTTTTGAGGACGGAAGCTGCTCCGGACCAAAGGGCAGATTGCAGGATATTGCTGTCACTGATGACTCTCTGATATTTGGCGCAAAATCAGTCTCCATCGGGATGTGGCGCGGTCACGGATTTCAACACGGTCTGAACTATAATCTCATCACCCCACCTCATTCGCTCTACTGTCTGATGGATGGCCATCTCCTCATCGGCGATTCGCTCGGCGGGATATTCCGCACATTCGTGAAACCGTATCCAGAGGAAGCGACGGACTAAGTCTATCCCCAGGACAGTGACCATCATCCGGTGCTCGCTCCCGGGGAACATTATCCGTTCATTGCTTATGTCCGTCGCCGCCAGGGAACGAGCATCAGAATTATCCCCGGGACGGTTCAGGTGCGAAACACCCTCACCGGTGAAGAATACATCTGCGCGCTGGATACGATCCTGAGCGAGAACCCCATGTTCGTCGTCACCGCACCCGCGAATGCAGAAGAAGGCGAATACGCACTCGAGTATCGCCTCGTGAACGGTCCGCATGAAAACGACATTGTGTCAAGGCATCATTTCTCCGTCGGCCATATTGACCGGTCCAGGCAGATACGGGAGGTATACCGTGCAAAAACGAAATACCGATTCGAACTGCTCCACGGTACAGTGTCCGGCGAACTCTACTGCCGTGATGGCGATGGCGTTCTGCTGCTGAGCAGGGACAAAGGCAGCACCTGGCACAACATTCTGCCTCCCGCCCATGCGGAGAAAAGTATTCACCAGATTGCCGGGGACACACGGACATCGCTGTTTGCCGTAACCAGTAATTATCAGCTTCTCACAAGTGATGATGGCGGAGCGTCCTGGAAGAAGGAGCACCGCCTCGGCGATGAGGTGCACCGCGTTGCTTCCAGAGGAAAATACGCACTCGCACTCGCCGACGGTGAAATTTTTTACTCAGTGGATACCGGACGAACATGGACATGCGTCACCCCGTTCGAGGGCAGTCTGTATTTTGATCTGCATCTCCTGAACAATGGTGATCCGCTCGTGAGCTACGAACGGGGACTCGTCTACAGCAGGAATGGCGGGAACCACTGGTTATCCATACGGACACCTCTCGGACGAAACAGGATTCGTCAATTCCTGGCCACATCCGATGGTGCGCTTCTCATTCCAACGGGACATGTTCTTTACAGAAGCACGGACATGGGAGAAAGCTGGTCCTATGAAATCAATCGCCGCATACAGCTCGGATATCTCCGGGATCTGGTGGAAACGGGCGATGGGATGCTCTTCGCTCGATACAACAAAGCAAATCCTGTCGTTCGCCGTCTGCAGGATGGAACATGGGAGAACGACCTCGCCGTCCCCGATTCCCTGCAATATGACGTGGAGCTGATTCGCAGTGTCGGAAACACTATCGCCGTCGCCACGAGAGACCGCCTGTATATCCGCCCCGCGGAGGAAATCATGGCGGTGCGGCGTGGTCAGCCGCCGCGCAGCTTTCGCATCGCATCCGCATCCCCGAATCCCCTTTCCACAACGGCGCGGATAACGGTGGAAAACGAAACGGAGCAGGNGCTGCAGCTGCGCATCCATGACTTGCTCGGGCGATGCCGTCTGACACTGCATGACGGATGGCTGCCGGCAGGACGCAGGACGTTCCGGCTGGATGGTTCAAGGCTGCCAGCAGGATCGTACCTCCTGATGCTCCGAAACGGCAGCACCGTCCAGACGCGGAATCTGACCGTCGTGCACTGACCGGGAGGAGGACTTTCTCCGATGGTCTCACTCAGCCAGTACGCTTCGGCACTCTCCGCGCGGTGCGGATGACCGTGCAGCATCAGACTTTTATCGCGTGCACCATGCGCTCGATCGGCATGGATGCGAGATTTCGTCCTGTCGGGACAATGTAACGATCGGCCAGCTCGTCATAGCCGACATCCTCGATCAGCTCCCATCCGTGGGATGCCAGGAATTCCCCGACTTCGGAAGGGTGCAATCCGAACAGCCAGGCCTTCTTTTTCACGATCCATTCTTCATAGAGCCTCTGATGGTCGTAACGCCGCGTACCGTCAATAAAATCCTTCACGACATACGTATATATGAGCCGGCTGCCGGGGGCGGTGCGGGAAAGAACATCGAAAAGGGAGGTCACACCCTGCGGTGTGAGATACTGCAGGATCGCTTCCGCGACATGGATGTTCCGCGCCGAAAGTGAGCAGTCGTGCTCCGTGAGTGCGTCCGCGGCATCCTGCCTGTCGAAATCAATCGGAACCAGGTGCACGTTGCCGGGCAGGGCTCCCATCCGCCGCTGCAGTGCAGCGCGCTTCGATTTGATATTCTGAGGCTGATCGATCTCCCAGACCGGTTTCCCGCGCAATGCGGGAAGACGATATGCGCGTGTATCGAATCCACAGCCGTGGTTGATGACACCTTCGACTTCAGCGACAGTCTCCGCAAGGCAGTCGTCGATGTAGCGCTTCCGGCACATGACTCCGGCCCACAGCCCCGGTGAAGAGGCCTCCAGTTCGCGGACCACCCGGTTGCGCATGAAGGGCGGGCGCATCAGTGGCAGAAGGTATCGAACCGGTGGCGGAATGACCGATGCGGCAAGGTCGTCTTCGATGAGACGTTTCTCCCGTGGGAAATACTGCTCCACCGCAACTGCAAACATTGGTCCCGCACCCGTTCTCTCTGCTGCTTTCGACATGCTGAACTCCGAGCTGTTGTATGTTGTGACCGTCGCGCTGATGCTTCCGGCCGGGTTCACCTGTTTTCTGTTTCAAACCCGGAATCCCACATCCCGAAGAACAGGAACACCGCCAGGAGCCGGGTATCAATACCGGGACCTTTTGCAAGCAGGATATTCCGTGCACTGCGCACGCGGCCGTCATCATCCACACTGCCGAGCAGCACGTTGCGGGCAGACCATACCTTCCCGTCTTCATCGATGCGTCCGAGGAACATGTTATGCGCGTTATGCACGCGGCCGTCCTTCTCCAGCCGTCCGACCAGACGGTTCTGCGCATCGATGATGCGTCCGTCCGGCTTGAAAAATCCCAGCGTGACATTCTGCGGCGTGAGCACGCGTCCGTCGGATCGAATGGTGGCGACACGCACATTGCGTGCATCGGTAATATGCTGTGCGTGCAGCGACGTGGCTGAAATGATCAGCAGCAGCACGAGCAGTGTGCATGGAAGGGCAAGACGAAAAAGCATGCCGGATATGTACGGATATGTCAGCAGATCCGCAAGTGAACGGCCGAACGGATACATAAAGCGCGTCACCCCGCAAGCAGACAGAGAAGCGGAGTGACGCGGGTCACAGGAATTGGAAACTCTGCCTATTCGCGCGTTGCCTGCTGCATGAACTCCATCGTGCGGCGGACGAAATCCATCGGATTTTCGAGATTGTCTTCGATCAGCAGGGCGCCCTCGTAGATCTGCTCGACGGCTTCGTGCAGCGTCGGATCTTCATGATTCGCCGCGTTGATGCGCGCGAGATTGCGCACGAGCGGATGACCGAGATTGACCTCCAGCAGCTTTTTGGCGCCGCTGTAGTTCTTGTCCATCATCTTCATCATGCGCTCCATCTGCGGGTCGAGCCCCTCCTTGCCGACGACCAGCGTGGCGACGCTGTCAACGAGGCGCTTCGATTCGACGACATCCTCGACGCGATCGCCGAGAATCTCCTTGAAGCGCGCGAGAATGTCCTTGGCCTCGCGTCCCTTGAGCGCTTCCTCTTCCTTCTCGTCCTTCTTCGCATCCTTCACGATGTCGATGTCGGCTTTCTCGATGGAGACGATGGACTTGCCATCGAAATCGGGCAGCGACGTCACCGTGAACAGATCCACCGGATCGGTGAGGAAGAGCACTTCGATGTTGTTCTTGCGGAAGTACTCGAGGTTGGGATTTTTCTCCACCACGCTGCGGCTCTCACCGGTGAGATAGTAAATCTCCTTCTGATCCTCGTCCATGGCACTGACGTATTCCTTCAGCGAAGTGTACTTGCCCGGCTCGGTCTTGCTGGTCTCGAAGCGCAGAAGCTCGGTGAGGCGCTCGCGGTTGCTGAACTCGGTGGTGAGTCCGAGCTTGAGGTAGTTTCCGAACTTCCGGAAAAAGTCGGTGTACCTGTCGGGATCGGATTTGGTCCAGTCTTCGAGCATGCCGAGCATACGGTTGGTGATAATCTCGCGCATTTTCGCGGTGACCGGACTTGACTGTGTCACCTCACGCGACACGTTCAGCGGCAGATCCTCGGTATCGACCACACCCTTGATGAAGCGCAGATATTCGGGCACGAGTTCCTTGCAGTCATCCTGGATGAACACGCGGTTGACATAGAGGTGGAGGGATTTCTCCTCGCGGGGATCGAAGTAACCCATCGGTGCTTCGGACGGCACGAAAATCAGCGCACTGAAATTCACGCGTCCCTCGATGTGGAGATGCAGGTGATCCATCGGTTCGCGGAAGTCGTTTGCCACGAACTTGTAGAACTCATCGAGTTCCTCCTTGCTGATCTCTTCCTTCTTCCGCTGCCAGAGCGCGGTGACGCTGTTGACCTTGTCCTTTCCGACGTAGATGGGAAAATCCACGAAGTTCGAATACTTCTTGATGATTTCCTTGATGTGCCAGTCGCTTGCCAGGTCCTTTACATCCTCCTTCAGGTTGAAGTAGATGCGCGTACCGCGGTCCTTCTTCTCGATCTCCTCGATCGTGAACGTACCTTCACCGCGGGATTTCCATCGCAGTCCTTTCGCATCGGGATCGGCGTGGCGGGTTTCGATGGTGACTTCGTCGGTGACCATGAACACCGAGTAGAATCCAACGCCGAACTGTCCGATCAGCTGCGAGCCATCGAGCTTCTGTTCTCCTTCCTTCACGCCCCTGAGAAACTCAAGTGTACCGGAACTGGCAACCGTGCCGATGCGCTCGATCAGGTCGTCGCGCGTCATGCCGACACCACTGTCCTCGACAACGATGCGATGCTTCTCCTCGTTGATGTCGATGGAGATGCGCAGCTCCGCATCCGGCTGATGGACGGGGGTGTTGGTCACCTGCATGAAGCGCACCTTGTTCAGTGCGTCCGAGGCGTTCGAGATCAGTTCGCGCATGAACACTTCGGGATGCGTGTACAGCGAATGCACGATCAGGTGAAGCAGCTGCTTCATCTCCGCCTTGTATTCGAATTCCTGGGCGGCGGGTTTTCGATCTTCTTCCATGTGTCTTTACTCCTTCTTGGTTCATCACATCTACAAATGTAGAAATGAGACGGGGTTCTGTTCAATACCCTGGGCCGTCCCAATGCTGACGCGGATAGCCACGTTGTTCCGGCTTTCAGGGAATACGTTCACGCACACTGGAATTCTTCGCGGATTCACGGTGTTGTGCCGTTGATGGGACAAAATATATTGCTGGTATGGATTATCCATGATCCAACCAGAACGTATTATCATAACACATTTCTTTCATCATTCTCACAGGAGAGCATTGATGCTTACGGTAGGAGATAAGTTTCCTGAATATGCACTCAAGGCGGTCGTGAACCGCGAACCCGGCAAGGAATTCGCAAACGTAACGGATAAGACATATGCCGGCAAATGGCAGGTCGTGTTTTTCTGGCCGCGAGATTTCACCTTCGTCTGCCCGACGGAGATCGCCGAATTCGGAAGGCTGAACAAGGACTTCGAGGAAGCGGGCGCGCAGGTGCTCGGCGGCAGTACGGATGGACACTACGTGCATCTGGCGTGGCGCAACGAACACCCCGATCTGAAGGATCTGCCCTTCCCGATGCTTGCCGATGAGAAGCGTGAACTCACTTCAGCACTTGGCATCCTGCACAAGGATGAAGGCGTGGCGCTGCGCGCGACGTTCATCATCGATCCCGACGGCGTCGTCCAGTGGTCGACGGTCCATGGACTCGATGTCGGACGCAACATCCCGGAAACGCTGCGCGTACTCAAAGCGCTGCAGTCGGGTGAGCTTACGCCCTGCAACTGGGAAACGGGAGAGGAAGTTCTCACCGACCCGACCGGCACTGCCTGAACAGATTGCATAGAATCATAGATGAAAGAGGCTGTCGCATGACAGCCTCTTTTTTCTACTCTTCGTTCACCAGCCCCTGCTCGAAGCGCGTGCCGCGTGTGATCGGATCACGGCTGTACCCGAGCGCTTTCCAGTCGAGGCGCTGCTCCCCGCGCTTGCCGTGGCAGCTCGTACAGGTGAGCGCGTCGTCTGATGAAGCGACCATGTGGTGGATAGGCCAAGACATCTCAGTTTCCACGAAGGCGTACGAACCCGAGTAATCGAGGCCGGCGGCCTCCATGCCGATGCGGGAGGCGGAATCCCAGTCGAAGGTCGACCAGTAGCCATCCTTGCCGAACAGATGCGGAATGATCATATACTTGTTTTCAGTATCGTACGGCTGCTTTCCGCGCATGACTTTGAACGGCGCGATCTTCGATTCGGGATCGCTGATCGTGCCCACGATGGTGTTCAGCTGCACGGGAGCGGATGGATCGATGTTGTCACCGGGCAGGTAGTATTTCGCCTTGCCGGATGTCCACTTGTACGTCGGCACCACGTTTTTCTCCCAGCGGAACTCCCCTTTCTTTTTGCTGTACAACTCGCGGTCGAACGCTTCCTCGATATTGTCGCGCGTCTCACCGGCCTTCGACCAGTCCCACCAGGTCTTCGTCGGCTCCTCGCGCGCGAATTCCGGGATGTGGCAGCTTTCGCATGCAACACTTGCAGCGTGCGTGTTCAGGATCTCCCGCTCATGCGCTTCCTCCCCGTGACAGTCGGCACAGTAAATGTGATTGGCGTCTTCCGCCATCGAACTGTGTCCCGCGCCGGCGATCTGATGGTCATCGACGGTATGACATTCGATGCAGGTAAAATCCATGCCGCCCATGTGTACGTCGAGTTCGGCGGAGGGCTCGAACATGCTGTCATCGAGATCGCCGTGCTTGACGCCCGAGCCGCCGCCGCCGTCGAAGTGACAGACGCCGCAGTTGCGCCGTGAGGGCGACCCGTTGCCGACACTCTGCGCAACGGTGACGAGGTCGACGTCCTCAGCGGGCATCCCTGCCCCTGTAGGCGTCTTGCGGTAAGTGCCGGTCTGGTCGTGGCAGACAAGGCAGTCGATGTTGGCGGGATCCTCGTGGTCGAAGGTATCGTCCTTCCAGCCGTAGCTGATGTGACAGCTCGTGCAGCGCGGCCAGTTCGATGTCACGCCGATACAGAAATTGTTGATGAAATTCTGCTTGCCGAGATGGATGACACCGCGATCGTCGGTCTCGAATTCGGGACCCAGCCAGGTCCAGTGCCGGGTCGCGAGTACGGCTTCGCCGGCATCCTCGTGGCAGCCGAGACAGGTTTCGGTGATTTCCTGCGGCGAATCGAACGGTCCCTCGATGAAATCGTGCTCCTGCGCGCTGACGTTCTGCAGCGCAAGCAGCAGGAACAGGACGGTCCATGTCTTCATGACAGTTCCTCTATGAAGGTGCGGATATTGTGTACGGACGGGCATTCCAGCATGGAATTGTACAATAAGGTAGGATATTCTTCCCGTACCATTCAAGCGAAGCGGAAAGGAGTTTCCGCTCCGATACCCGTTGGATGCATGGAGAGAAGGAAGGGTTCAGACGTCCCCCCGATCGTCACACACGGACGAGGGAGTCATCCGATCCGTGCTCGTTCGGCACGTACTCCTCTGCGTCCCAGTCGTTCTCCCAGCGCTCCCCGTCGAGCAGAAAGCGGTACCGGTATGCATTGCCCGCTTCGAGATACACCGATGTATAAAAGGTCCCGTCTTTCTTCCGCTGCATGGGATGTCGTTCGGGATTCCAGTCGTTGAATTCACCACAGAGTGCGACCTGCTCCGCATCCACCTCGGACGGGAGATAAAATGTAACGCGGCAGGACCGCCTCGTTCTCGTATAGCTCTTCTTCAGCATCGCTCTTCTTGCCCGCATGCAGATTGTGAATATGATACTCATTGACAGTCGAACAAAAATAGCGATCCGCTGGTTCAGAAACACCTGTGTGGAGGATGCATGTCTGGGGGCGGCCGGTGAGTCTGCTACAGCCAGTGGCGTCGTTTGAAAAAGACGAACATGATCACACCGACAACCGCCATCAGCGCGAGCACGGCGGGATATGCCCATGGGATACGCAGCTCCGGCATGTACTCGAAATTCATGCCGTACAATCCGGCAATAAAGGTGAGAGGGATGAATACCGTCGCGATGATTGTGAGCACTTTCATCACCTCGTTCATACGGTTGCTCTCATGCGACATGTACATGTCGAGCAGTCCGCCGATCGTCTCGCGGTCGCTTTCGATCGTCTCGATGATATGCATGACGTGATCCTGCACGTCGTGGAGGAACATGCTGATGTCATCGCCGATCATATCCGTATCGTCGCGCTGCATCTGGGTGAGTACATCGCGCAGCGGCAGCACGGCTTTGCGCAGCTGCAGAAGGTTGCGGCGCAGCACATGCAGGCGTGCCACGGTCTCACGCGTCGGCTGCTCGATGATTTCATCTTCGAGCGCCTCGAGCTGGTCGTCCGCGGCCTCGAGAATGTTGACGTAATGATCCACGACGGCATCGATGAGTGTGTAGAAGAGATAGTCCGCGCCGCGCGCACGGAAGCGCCCGTGGGCCGCCTTGATGCGTTCACGGATCGAATCGAAGATGTCCTGCTCCGCCTGGGAGAAGGAAAGAACAACACTGCGCGTGAGTACAAGCGCGATGTTTTCATCCGTCAGCGCGTCGCTCTCGTCGGCGCGAAGGTGACGCAGGATAACGAAGAGGTAGTCGTCGAATTCTTCGATCTTCGCGCGGTGTTCCGTGTTCGCAATATCTTCGAGTGTCAGCGGATGCAGCGCGAAGGTTTCGCCGACACGCTGCACGGCTTCGACATCATGAATGCCGCGCAGCTGTATCCATGTCACGCCCTCCGCACTGGCAGCATCCGGAAGCTCGCCGAGTGTGACGCTGTGTTCGGTGATGTCGTCACGCATGTAATGAACGAGGAAGAGTTCCGCGGCACCCTCACGCTTCTCGCCGGTGTACACGACGGTACCGGGCGGGAGTCCGGCGGGTTTGCGCATTCGTCCACGCGTCAGCCTGCGTGTCAGGCGGCGTGGATCGATGAACGTGACGGAAGAGATTGCTTCACGGCGTTTTGCAGTCATGGGGATTCTACCTCCGGCATCGTGCCTTCTCTCTTGATTGATCGTTTCATTATTACGTAAATTGATTGTGAGATGAAACTGTCTTCGCTCGAGTCATCAACGCACGAGGTGCAGACCGCACAGTGACATCCCCATCCGCGCAACACATGCTGCCACTCAAGAAGCCGCTGGCATTCTTCGACCTCGAAACCACCGGCATCAATCCACGTCACGACCGCATCGTTGAAATTGCCGTCCTGAAATACCTGCCCCGTGGCGGCAGCCGCAGCTTCGAACATCGTATCAATCCTGAAATCCCCATTCCCGCCGAGGCGTCAGCGGTGCACGGCATCACCGATGCCGACGTCGCACTCGAACCGACCTTCGCACAGATTGCATCGCGTCTTATTGAATTTCTCGACGACTGTGATATGAGCGGCTTCAACGTGCGGCGCTTCGACCTGCCGCTGCTGCAGGAAGAGTTCAGGCGATGCGCACTGGAGCTCGACATGAACGGACGGCGTGTGATCGACGTGCAGACCATTTTCCATATGCGCGAACCTCGCGACCTGAGTGCCGCCCTGCGTTTCTACTGCGGACGCGAGCACGTCGGCGCACACGGAGCGATGGCCGACGTACGTGCCACCGCTGAGATATTCGACGCACAGCTGCGGCGCTATGACGATCTGCCCCGCGACATCGGGAAACTCGAAACGCTTGTACACCCGCAGGACCCGTCGTGGGTGGACGATGAGGGCAAACTTGTGTGGCAAGGAAATAATGTTATTATTTCGTTTGGCAAACACCGTGGCACATCACTGAAACAGATTATCGAACGCGAACGCGACTACATCCAGTGGATACTGGAAGGCAGCTTTCCCGAATCGACCAAGGCGGTCATTCGTGACGCGCTGAACGGCGTGTATCCGCAGCGGCCGCAACCGACCAAGGAACGAGAACGGAAAACGTGACATACGGTCACTCTCACACACGTCTCACTTCAAGGAGGAAACACTATGGCGAAGAAAACTGCAGCGAAGAAAGCGCCTGCCAAGAAGGCTGCGCCAGCCAAGAGGGCAGTGAAAAAGGCCGCGCCGAAGAAAAAGGCCGCGCCGAAGAAAAAGGCCGCGCCGAAGAAAAAGGCCGCGCCGAAGAAAAAGGCCGCGCCGAAGAAAGCTGCAACAAAGAAGAAAGCCGTCGCGAAAAAACCGGCCGCCAAAGCCAAGGCCGCAAAGCGTGCCTCGGTGAAGAAAGCCGCACCGAAGAAGACCGTCCGGAAGAAGGTTGCACCAAAGAAGGCCACGAAGAAGGCTGCCACAAAGAAGGTCGCCGCGAAGAAAACCGCAACGAAGAAGGCAGCCGTGAAAAAGGCGCCGGTGAAAAAGCCGGCCGTCGAGGTCTGGGGCATCAAGCAGTGCCAGTCCACCCGCAAGGCGGAGAAGCTTCTCGACAAGAACAAGGTTAAGTACGCGTTCCGTGACCTCAAGCAGGAAAAGCCGCCGAAGACCCTGCTCCGCGACGCACTCAAGGGCGTCGACAACTACAAGCAGGTCTTCAACACGTCCGGTGCCGCCTACCAGAAGGGAAACTGGAAAACCAAGGTTGACAAACTCAACAAGGAACAGGCTGTCAGCGCACTGGCGAACGATCCGATGCTCATCAAGCGCCCGATTGTCAAGGGCAAGAAGGATGTGACCATCGGGTACGACGAGCCCGCGATCAAGAAAGCCGTGAAGTAATCATCCGCGCTGCGGCGCGACGCGCGTCCACAGGACGCTGCGCTTCACAGACACGAAAAACCGGAGCATGCGCTCCGGTTTTTTTATTGAATACCGATGACGATGCTGATCTCGCAGGGCACGCAGGTGATGCGCTGCCCGGGAGTGATGATGGGAGGATGCGCGCGGCATATGCCGTGCGGACAGGGGGCTTCCGCAACGTAAAGATGTTTGTTCCCGACAACGAGACGCATATCCCCGAGCGTGCCCGACACGTCGTACTCTCCTTCCTCGTAGAGGGGAAGTCCGGCAATCTGTTTCCCGCGATGAAATACGTCGGCCGTGCGGCTGAATGCCGGCATGCGGTTGATGTAGCGCAGCAGCACCGGATCGTTCTGCACGTCGTCGAGATGCAGCTCCGCCTCCATCTCGCGCAGGGCGGCATAGAACAGAGAGGCCCCATCGTGGAAATCGCGGCGACGCGCGCCTTCGAACAGCACGATGCCGCCGGGGAACTGTCCGTCGAGACGGCTCTGCTTGAGCCGCAGAAAGCGATCACCGAAATGCTCGGGCAGCATCTCGTCAGCGAGCCGCTCCGCATGCTCGGCATGCTCGGTGAGTATGCTCACGTCGATGAGTGCAGGCGTGATCTCGCGGCTGATGAACTCGGGCGCGGACTTGCGTGCCTTCTCCTTCGCCTGCAGAAATCCGAGCTTGAAAAATTCTCTGCGATCCATTGCCTACCTGTCGTCCTCGCTGAGGCTGATGCGGAAATTACGGCCGATGCGCTCGGCCGGATACCGGAACCACTGTCCGTACAGTTCGAAATTCCCATCATCCCCCTGATGCCACACCACAAGGTAGCTGCCGTCGCGCAGCATCGCAATCCGCGGCATCTTCCGGGCGACGCGCGTGGTGTCGTCATTGACCCG
>JGI12573J12842_1000520_pt1 | contig 15222 bp, 10 predicted proteins | sample TtanPargueraPR_7_FD_12842 | JGI IMG/M metagenome (IMG submission 12842)
CCTGGTCCACCCTGCGGCGGGCCGACTGGCTGATCCGCGAGCCGCGTCTGCTCGACCAGCTGGAGTCCGGACTGGCCGACGCCAGCCTGCGCCTGGTGGCGAGTGCGGAGGAGGCCCTGCAGCACCCCCAGGAGGTGGTCTGGCTATCTCTCTCGCCGGAACAGCGCGGCGAACTCGACGAGCTGTTCGTGGCCCTGGGCAGCAACGGGGCCCAGTCGCGGCTGCTGGTCAACCACTCCACCTTCCCGGTCGGCGAGACCGAGCGGCTGGAGGCCAGGCTGGGGCAGGACAGCCACGCCGTGGCCCTGTCGGACATGATCGAGGAGGGGCGCGCCTGGGAAACCTTCACACGACCCGGTCGCTGGCTGCTGGGCTGCGACGATGAGTCGGCGGAGGCACAGGTGCGCGAGCTCCTGCGCGCCTTCAACCGGCGCCAAGAGGTGATCCAGCGTATGCCGCGTCGCGCCGCCGAGCTCACCAAACTGGCCATCAACGGCATGCTGGCGACCCGCATCAGCTACATGAACGAGGTGGCAGGCCTGGCTGACAGCCTGGGCGTCGACGTCGAGTTCGTGCGCCAGGGAATGGGCTCCGACCCTCGCATCGGTTACGAGTACCTCTACCCCGGCTGTGGCTTCGGCGGTCCCAACTTCTCCCGCGACCTGATGCGCCTGGCCGACGTACAGTCCGCCAGCGGGCGTCGCTCGGCGCTGCTCGAACAGGTGCTCGACATCAACGAGCACAAGAAGGAGACGCTGTTCCGCAAGCTGTGGACACACTTCCATGGCCGTCTGGAAGGGCGCTGTGTGGCGATCTGGGGCGCTGCCTTCAAGCCCGGCACCGCGCGCATCGACCACGCCCCGGTGCTGACCCTGTTGCGGGCGCTGTGGGCCCAGGGGGTTCGGGTTCGCCTCCACGACCCTGCGGCGCTGCCGGCGCTGCGCGAGGAGGTGGGCAACCACCCGCTGCTGGAGCTTTTCGATGGCGACCCGCTGGAGGCATGCCAGGACGCCGATGCCCTGATGCTGGTCACCGAGTGGAAGACCTACTGGAATCCCGACTGGCGAAAACTGGCCACGCTGCTGGGCGAGCGCCTGGTGCTGGATGGGCGCAACATCTACGACCCGGCGTGGGTCGCCGCCCAGGGGCTCCACTACCGGGGAATCGGCCGCCGCGCCAACCCCTGATCCGGCGATATCACCTTGCCGGTGCGGCCGGCCCCGAGAAGCCGGTGGTCGCCAAGTGCCAGTTGGCCAGCGCCCAGAAGGCCGCCAGCTCCGTCGAGCCATCCGCACCGGCCTCGTCCATCAGACGGTGAGCCAACAGGGGCGTAAGCCCGCGGCTGAGGGGCAGGCTGCCCGCATCGCTGGTCACCACGGCCAGGCCATCGTCCTCCCGCACCAACCATACCCAGCCGCCGGCGGGGCCTTCCCTGGCGGCAACCGCAAATGCCTCGCGGAGGCCATCGAGGCCTCCCCAGCGCGCCTGGATGGCTTCTGCCAGGGCCTCGCCGGGAGCGCCGCCGCGGGGCGAGAGGGAGTGCCAGTGGAAGGTGAGGGCCCAGGCATACGCCGCCTCTCGGGCGAGTTCACCCTCGGCCCCGAGAGCGATGGCCTCCAGGGAACACCCCGCCCAGGGCGTGCCGGCGACCAGCCGATTGAGGCGAGCCACGCAGGCCCGCTGCAGCTCGCCGTGGCGCTGCTGCACCACCGCGCGTGAGAGGTGCGGTTCAAGGGCCTTGGCGTCGTAGGGCAGGGCAGGCAGTTCGAATGACATCGGGCTTCCTTGGCGGCTGGGTCAATGGGCAACGGGAGCAGCAGCGTTGGCGTCGCCCCGTGCGCCGGAGAGCGTAAACCCTTTACACTGTCTGGCGTACCATGGGCCGTGCCTCCGGGCATCGCGGGATGATATCAGACAAGGAGCAGAGCATGGCAGAGCGTCCGGAACCGCGCCGCTACGCTGGACCGATCGTCCCGGATCCGGAGGCCAGCCTGACGGCACACCGCCCCCGTTATCCCGAGCCGCCCCGGGTCTGGCCGCTGTGGCTGCTGGTCCTGATGCTCGTCGGTGCCGTGGGGGCCATGGGCTGGTTCGGCTGGCAGGAGCGCCAGCGTCTGGAGGCCGAGACTGCCCGGCTGAGCGGAGAACTCTCCAATGTGCATGCGCGCTTCGATGCCGCCATCGGCGAAGGCGATGGCCTCGCGCGCCTCGAGGCGCGTCTCGACACCCTGGAGCGTCAGGACGAGACCCAGCAGCGACGTTTCGGCGTGGTCGAGGAGGATCTCGCCGCGGAGCTCGAACGCCTCGAGGAGCTGATCGATCGGCAGGAGGCGCGGCTGATCCGCATGGGCGAGGCCGCCGCGACCCGCGAAGCGATGCTAACCGCCTTCCAGGACTCCCTCGATGCCCTGGAGCGCGCCGGCGAGGAGGGGCGCGGCGCCCTCGTTGAACGCCTCGACCTGCTAAGCGAGGCCCACGCTGACGATGCCCGCCGCCTCGCCGAGCTGCGGGGCCAGCTCATCGACATTGCCGACCTCGAGGCGCTGCGTGAGGAGCAGCAGTCGCAGGAGGCGCGCCTTGACGAGCTCCAGGCAGAGCAGCGCTCACGCCTCGAGGAACTTCAGGCGCGCGTCGCTTCACTTGTCGAGACGCTTGAAGGCGTCGACGAGGCGCGGGAAGATGAGGGCCAACAAAGGGATGCCCTGCGCCAGCGCCTGAGCGCACTCGAGGCCGAGGCGGGCGAACTGCGGCGCAGCCAGCTTGCGCTCAGTGCCCGGCTCGAGGCACTCAGGTCTTGAGGCTTGCGCCAGGGCATCCCCACGAGTCGCAGACGGCAAGGCGTAGGGATATGGAAAATCGCGTGGGAGTGCGCCTGATCGCGGCGACTCTGGTGCTGGGCCTGTTGCCCGCGCCGGGCGTGCTGGCCATCGAGGCCCGCATCGAGGGTATCGAGGGCAGTGTGGCGGATAACATCCGTCACTACCTCGAGGGGCTGGACGAGACCCAGTACAGCCGGACACGGCTGGAGGGTGAATCGCGTCGCCGCACCGCCGAGGCGATGCGTGTCTATGGTTACTACGAACCCCAGATCGAGGCCCGCCTGGCGGAAGGCGAGGCGCCCGAGTATGTCGAGCTCGCCATCGAACCGGGCCCGCGGGTGCGCATCGAGACCCTCGACTTCCGCCTCGAAGGCGATGCCCGGGAGGATCCTCCCTTCCAGGAGGCGATCGATGCCTTCCCGCTGACCGTGGGAGAGCCACTGGTTCACGCTCCCTACGACAGCCTGCGCGGAAAGCTGGCCAACCTGGCCCTGGAGCGTGGCTACTTTGAGTGGCGCTATGCCGACCGTCGCATGGAAGTCCGCCCCTTTGAAGAGAGCGCCAGGCTCTACCTGACCCTGGACAGCGGCCCACGCTACCGCTTCGGCGATGTCGCCATCTCGGGCAGCCATATCGAGCTCGAGCGTCTGCGACGGCTGCTGCCCTTCACCCCCGGCGATCCCTACCTGGCCGGCGAGCTGGCAAGTTTCAACCAGCGCCTGGGGCAGACCGAGTGGTTCCGTTCCGTCACCGTGAGGCCGCGGCTGCAGCGCCCCCCTCTGGCGCTCGAGGAGGCCGAGCCGGGCTGGTCTCAGGCGGTGGCAACCGACGGCGAAGGCAGCTACGAGTTGCCGCCACGCCTCTCCGGGGCGGCCCTGGCGGGGACGGCGGCGCTGATGGCGCGCCAGGAAGAGTTCCCTTCGGTCCCCATCGACGTCAGCGTGGCGCCGGCCGACCGCCACCAGTTCGAGGTGGGCGTCGGCTACGTCACCGACGTGGGGCCGCGGATGCGCTTTTCCTGGGAGCAGCCTTGGATCAACCGCTACGGCCACGGCCTCGACCATGATCTCTATCTGTCGGCTCCCGAGCAGCGTTTCGGGGGCCTCTACACGCTGCCACTCGACAACCCCCTGCGTGACAGCTACCGCTTCCAGTACGGACTCAGCCACAAGGACAACGATGACACCCGGTCGCTGGAAGCCACCGTCGAGGGGGCGCGCCGCTGGGAATTCGAGAATGGCTGGATCCAGCATCTCTATGTGCGCACCACCTACGAGGACTTTACCCAGGGCAGCGACAGCGAGCAGGTGCTGCTGCTCTATCCTGGTGTCCGCTGGTCGCGTACGCGAACCCGCAACCCCACGTTTCCCACCTGGGGCGATCGCCAGCAGCTGAGCCTGGAGGTCTCCGACGGGCTGTGGGGCTCCGACGCCGATTTCCTGCGCCTTACCGGCGAGTCGCGCTGGATCCGCAAGATCGGTGCCAACAACCGCGTGGTGACCGGCGTCGGCGTCGGCGCCATCGAGACCGATGACTTCTCGCTGATTCCCCCGTCGCTGCGCTTCTTCGCCGGCGGCGACAACAGCGTGCGTGGCTACGGCTACGAGAGCCTCTCGCCGCGTGACGACGAGGGCGAACTCACCGGGGGCCAGCAGATGTTCACCTACAGCCTCGAATGGCAACACCGCATGACCGGCGACTGGTGGGGGGCTGCCTTCGTCGATACCGGTGACGCCTTCGACGACTGGGGCCCCGATGACCTCAAGACCGGCGCGGGACTGGGCGTGCGCTGGATCTCCCCGGTCGGCCCGATTCGCCTGGATATCGCTCACCCGTTCGACGACGAGGACAATTCGTGGCGCCTACACTTCGCCATCGGTCCAGAGTTCTGACCCTGCTCTGGGCGCTGATTCGCCTGCTGATCCTGTTGCCCCTGTGGCTCTTCGGCCTGGTGTTCTTCACTCTGGGGCTCGCCCTGTCGCCCTGGGGCACCGGTCTGCTGCTCGACCAGGGCCAGCGGATGGGCGTGTTTACCCTCGATGCCTACGAGGGCGCTCCCCTGGACCGCCTGGTCCTCGAGGGCTTCGCCATGCAGGCCGGGCCGGCCAACGTGGCGGTGCGTCGACTCGAGCTGGAGTGGTCGGAGGAGTGTGTGCTCTCCGGCCGCCTGTGTCTGGACGTGCTGGGCGTGGAGGGGGCCCGGGTGCGACTGGCCGAGAGCGAAGCCGAGGATGAGGCGCCATCGCCCTCCGCAGAGCCCCCTGGGGCGATCGAGTTGCCGTTCCCCATCGAGTTGCGGCGAATCTTCCTCGACGACGTGGAAGTGCTGCTCGCCGACGGTACACGACTGCGCTGGGATCACTTCAGCACCGGCGCCACGGCCGAGGGCGATACGCTCAGCCTGCTGCCCACCCGCCTGGTCGGCACCCGTCTGCTGCTGCCGCTGTCGCCTGGCGCCCAACTGGCACTGGGCGAGGGCGAATACGAGGGCCCGCGCCTCGCCGCCGAGGCCATCGATGCCGCCATCACCGTGCGCTCGCCACTCCCCGACGAGGTGGCCGCACCCGCCGAGGGACTGGCGGCCAGCGCCCTGGAAGAGCAGCCACGCCGCGAGCTGCCCGAGGTGACCCTGCCGCTGCGCGTGGAGGTGCCGGAACTGCTGGTGGAGGACAGTGCGGTGGAAGGCGCCGTGGAGTACGGGGTCGAGCGCCTTGCCCTGTCGCTGTTCGGCGAGGGGCACTCCCTGGAGGTGCGCCCGCTGGATATCTCCACCCGTGATGGCGACGCCAGCCTGGCGGCCGCCGTCGACCTGGCTGGCGACTACCCCCTGGAGCTGCGCCTGGAGAGCGCACTCTGGCTTCCCGATATCATGCCGGCGCTGGCCGGACAGCGGATCGACCTGGCTCTCGATGGCAGCCTGGCCGACCTGCTGGTGCGTCTGGAGCTCAGCGGCCCGATCGACCTGGCCCTGGATGCGCGTCTCGATGTCCTCGAGCCGACCCTGCCCTTCACCGCCGGCCTGGCGAGCGAGCTGGTGCAGTGGCCACTGCCGGGCAGCGTCGACGAGCAGGGCGATGCCATCGATCCCTGGCTGGTCGAGGACCTGGCCCTGCGCCTGGAGGGCAGCCTGGTCGACTACCGGATCGCCGCCTCGCTCAACGCCGAGGGTCCCCAGCTCCCCTACACGCGACTCGCCCTGAACGGCAGCGGCGACCTGGGTCAGTTTGCCTGGACACCGCTGTCGCTCTCCCTGGGCGACGCCTCCGTGGTCAGCCGGGGGCGTGTCGCCTGGGTCGATGGCGTCGCGGTGGATGCCGAGACTCGCCTCGACAACGTCGATCCCGGCCGTTTCGCGGAGGGCCTGCCCGGCCGCCTCGACGGCGACCTGGAAGCGAGTTTCCGCCAGATCGATGAGGGCTGGACCCTGGCGGTACCGAACCTGGCCATCGACGGCGAGCTGCAGGAGCGGTCACTGGCCCTGCGTGCCGAGCTCGAGGGCGACAGCAAGATGCGCTGGGATATCACCACCCTGGATTTTCGCCAGGGTGAGAACCGCCTGCAGCTGGCCGGGCAGGTGAGCGAGCCGCACATCGATCTTTCGGGTGAGCTCGACATGCCAGACCTGGCCAGCCTGCACGAGGCCCTGTCGGGCCGCATCAGCGGCCGGATCGAGGCCGATGGCAGCCTGGAGGCGCCCGGCCTGGACCTGGATCTCGCCGGCGACTCGCTTGCCTTCGCCGATAACCGGCTTCGCCGGCTCAGCCTGGTCGGGCGGGTCAGTGGCCTCGAGGATCCGGCCATGGAGGTGGGCCTGGAGATTGCCGGCCTCGAGGCCGGCGGCCAGCGCCTCGACGAGATCGCCCTGGCCCTGGATGGCCGGCTCTCCGAACACCGCCTGACTCTGGACGCCGCGGCGCCGTCGGGCATGCCGCTCTCCCGGGCCGCGCTGGTACTGGAAGGGGGACTCGACCAGGCGCGCACCCGCTATGCGGGCCAGCTCTCCATCCTCGAGGTCGATGCCGAGCAGGGAGAATTGCGCCTCGACGGCCCCGCGCTCTTCGCCGCCGACCTCGAGCAGGGCAGTGCCCGGGTGCAGCCGTTCTGCCTGAGCCGACGCCAGGGCGGCAGTCTGTGCCTGGTCGAGCCCATGGCCGCTTCGGCGGAGGGCGGCGAAGTCACCCTCAGGGTCGAGGAGGTGCCCATGGCACTGCTCGATCCCTTCCTGCCGGAGGCCTGGTCGGCCGAAGGCGTGACCGAGCTGGATCTCGATGCCGGCTGGGGCGCCGGCGGTAGCTGGCGGGCGGACGGTCGCCTGCAGAGTCGCCTGGCCCTGGATGGCCAGGATGCCTATGGCCAGCCCTGGTCGTTGCCCGAGGCACGCCTCGGCGGCCGGATCCGTGCCGATGAGCAGACCGCCGAGATTGCCCTGGAGCTGGGCCTCGACCAGGCCGGCAGCCTGGCGCTGGAAGCGCGGATCGACGACCCCGCCGGGGAGGGACGCCTGACGGGCAACCTGTCCCTCGATGGGTTGCGCCTGGCGCCCTATCGTAGCCTGGTCACCGGCATGGAGACCCTGGAGGGAAGCCTCGCCGGCGACATCGATCTGGCGGGGCGCCTCGAGGCGCCGGAGATGCGCGGACGCATCGCCCTCAGCGGACTCAAGGCCAGCGGTGCCGATGTACCCGTGGAGGTCCGCGACGGTGAGGTAGGTATCGATCTAGCCGGCACGGCGGCCAGCATCCAGGGCTATATCGCCGCCGAGGAGGGGCGCCTTTCGATCGATGGCGACGCCGCCTGGCCCTCGGCGGACGACTGGCGCGCCGACGTCTCCCTGCGTGGCCGCGAGCAGCCGGTGTTGGCGGTACTGCCCGAATTCGGGAGACTACGCATCGCCCCCGACCTGCAGATTCGTGCACGACCGACCCTGCTGCAGGTGCGCGGCGACGTCCAGGTCCCCTGGGCGCGGCTGGAGGTCGGCGAGCTGCCCGCCTCGGCGGTCACACCCAGCCCCGACGAGGTGATCATCACCCGGGAGGACGATGAGCGCGCCCGGCGCGAGGCCGAGCGGTCCGTGGCAGGGGATGACGACGGCGAGGATACCGCCGAGGCCATGGCCAGGGCGGGCATGGCACTGGATGTGCAGATCGGGCTGCGCCTGGGCCCGGACATGCAGCTCTCCGCCTATGGGCTGGAGTCCGGCCTCTCCGGCACCCTGGAGGTGCGTCAGCAGGACGGACCGGTGCAGCTGTTCGGTGACGTCAGCCTGGTGGACGGCCGCTTCCGCGCCTATGGGCAGGACCTGCTGATCCGCGAGGGGCAGCTGCTGTTCAGCGGCCCGCCCGGGCAGCCGCTGCTCAACTTCGAGGCGGTGCGCAACCCCGATGCCACCCAGGATGGGGTGATCGCCGGCCTGCGCGTGACCGGCAGTGCCGCCTCGCCGCAGCTGAGGGTGTTCTCGGAGCCAGCCATGGACGAGGCCAGCGCGCTCTCCTACCTGCTGCGCGGTCGTGCGCCCAACGACAGCGACACCGACGGCGCCCTGACCTCGGCGCTGGTGGGCATGGCGGTGGGGCAGGCCGGCGGCGCGGTGGGCGGCATCGGTGAAGCCTTTGGCGTCTCCGACCTGACCCTGGACACCGCCGGCAGCGGCGAGGACAGCCAGGTGACCCTCAGTGGCCAGCTGACCGACGATCTCGAGGTGCGCTATGGTGTGGGGGTCTTCTCGCCCATCGCCGAGCTTACCTTGCGCTACAACATCTGGCGCAGCCTCTACCTGGAGGCGGTCTCCGGTGCTGCCCAGGCGGTCGACCTGGTCTACACCTTCAGCCGTGCCGGCAATCCGCGGATCCTGGACGATGAATAGCGAACAGTATTGAGAAGGAGAACGCCATGACGCTTGATCCCAGCCGGGCCCTGCCCGGACGCGCGACACCGCTTGCCATCAGCGGCGTGCATGCGGTCAACGGCCGCGGCATGCTGCCACCCTTGCCCGAGGGCATGCAGCAGATCGTGCTGGGTCTGGGGTGCTTCTGGGGCGCCGAACGGCTGTTCTGGCAGCTGACCGGCGTCTACGTCACCGCCGTGGGCTACGCCGGCGGCAGCACCCCCAATCCGACCTACGAGGAAACCTGCACGGGGCGCACCGGCCATGCCGAGGTGGTGCGGGTGATCTTCGATCCCGCCGAGATCGACCTCGAGCGTCTGCTGCAGGTGTTCTGGGAGGCCCACGATCCTACCCAGGGTGACCGCCAGGGCAACGATATCGGTCCCCAGTACCGCTCGATCATCCTCACCCAGGACGAAACCCAGCAGGCGGTCGTCGAGCGTACCCGGGATGCCTACCAGCAGGCCCTGACCCGGGCCGGCGGCGGGCGCATCACCACCGAGATCGCCCCGCTTGGCGACTTCTACTACGCCGAGGAGTATCACCAGCAGTACCTGCACAAGAACCCCGGCGGCTACTGCGGCCTGCGCGGCACCGGGGTCAGCTGCCCGATCGGCTGAGGCCCCGGCGGGCCATGCTCAGCCCGCGTCACTGGGCGTCAGGTTGCGGGCCCCATCCGCGGTGACTACCAGGTTGTCCTCGATGCGAATGCCGCCGTGGCCGGCCAGTCGCTCGACCAGCCCCCAGTCGACGTCAGCCCGCCCGCGGTGGGGTGCCAGCAGCATCGGGATCACGTAGAACCCCGGCTCGATGGTCACCACCATGCCCGCTTCCAGTGACCGGGTCAGGCGCAGCGCCGGGTGGGTCTCGGGCGGCGGCAGCGGCCGGCCCGCCGCATCGATGCGCCCGGCTACGTCGTGGACCTGGACGCCGAGCAGGTGGCCCAGGCCGTGGGGGCAGAAGGCGCGGGTCAGGCCGCTCTCCACCGCACTCTCGGCGGAACCGCGGACGATCCCCTGGTCCACCAGCAGCTCGGCAAGCTCCCGGTGCATCCTCACCTGCAGTGCAACGAAGTCGATACCCGGGGCCAGGGCCGCGCCCAGCCGATCCTTGATGGCGGTGACCCCGTCGACCAGCGGCTGGAAGGCCGGGTCGGCATCGGGCCCGGCCCAGCTACGGGTGATATCGGCACAGTAGCCGCGGTGGCGATGACCGGCATCGACCAGCAGGCTGTGACGCAACCCGGGCGCCTGGCGATCATAGTGCTGGTAGTGCAGCACCCCGCCGTGGGCGTTGACCCCGATGATATTGGCGTAGGGCAGTTCGCCCTCGCGCTGGCGGGAGGCGCCGAGATAGGCGAGCTGGATATCCAGCTCGGCACCGCCCTCCAGGAAACAGCGCCGGGCGGCAGCATGGCCCAGCAGGGCGCATCGATTGGCCTCACCGATGCAGGCCACCTCATATTCGCTCTTGCGCACCCTGAGCTCATCCAGCGCCGCCACCAGGCCGGGTGGGTTGGCCTGTGCTCCCAGCGCCTGGGCCGTGGCGGCATCGACGTCACCGATCACCGCGAAGCGACCGGCAGGCAGCACCGGGGGCGTCTCGAAGCGGCCACGCTCGACCTCGAAGCGGGCTACCCAGGCCTCGTCGGGCAGGGCGGCGGGCAGGTGCCAGAAATCCTCCGGGGCATGCAGATAGAGGAGTGGTGTCCGGCCGGGTCGCACCAGCAGCCAGCTGTGGGCCAGCTGGGCCTGGCCGGTCCAGTGCACGAAGTGGCCGTAGGCAGCAAAGCTCGCCTCCTGGTCGTCGCCGAAGTGAGCGCGCGGGTGACCGCTGTGGATCAGCACACCGTCCAGGGAGTGGTGGGCGAGAATCTGCGCGTAGTCGCGCTCCAGGGCGTCGAGGTGGCGCTCCTGCAGGATGTCGAGATCGGATGTCATGATGGCGCTCCGCTCATTCGGGTGGGGGAAGGGTAGCGAGGGCATCCCACAGGGCCGTCACCGCCGGCTGCCGGTTATCGGCGCGTCGGAACAGGCGAATCTCCACCGGCACCTGCCAACGCTCGCCACCGGCCGGCACGAGCTCGCCTCTGGCCAGTGCACCGCGCACGCCGGATTCGGGCAGCCAGCCCAGGCCGTAACCCAGGGTGACCAGTTCGCGGATATTGCTGCTCTGGATGCTCTCGTTGAGGATGCTGAAATCGGGGGTATCGCCGAGCCGGGCGAGATGAGCCCGGATCGCGGCGGCGGTCAGTCCGCGGGGATGATAGGCGATCAGCGGCAGGCGCGAGGCGCCCTCCAGCGCGAAGCGCGGACGCCCGTCAGCCTCCGGCAACGCGACAGGAATCAGCCACTCGCCGCCAAGCCGGCAGGAGAGGGTCTCCTGGAGGTCCGGCTCGATACCGCAGGGCTCCACCGGCCAGTAGCAGAGCAACAGCTCACACTCGTCCCGGGCCAGGGCGCGGAAGAAGTCGTCCACCAGCCAGCCGATAGCCCGCAGATCGGGGATGATCGGCGGCGGCACCGGCCACCGGCCCAGCCAGGTGGGCAGGAAGTCACTCAGCAGGCTCTGGGGGGCCGCGAGTCGAATGCGCCCGGCGTGCTGGTCGGCCAGCTGGGCGAGGCGTCGCCGGCTTTCGTCGACCCGCTGGGTCACGTCATGGCACAGGTCCAGGAACTCCTCCCCGGCCGGAGTCAGCGAGAGGGGCAGGGTCTGGCGGTTGACCAGCACCGTGCCCATCTCCTCCTCCAGCAGCTTGATGCGGCGAGAGAATGTCGGCTGGGTGACGTTCTGCTGTTCGGCGGCTCGCGAGAAGTGCCGCGTGCGCGCCAGCGCTATGAAGTCCTCGAGCCAGCGCAGCTCCATATCCTCTCCCGACGCCGTGCCAAAGGGGCATTATGCCAGATGCCTTGCCGGCTCACTGTATGCGGCCCTCCTCGACGCCATGGCAGGCGACCCGGCTACCATCGTCCCGCGCGATCAACTCGGGCACCTCCTGGCGACAGCGGGCGTTGGCATGCGGACAACGCGCATGGAAGACGCAGCCCGAAGGCAGGTGGACCGGCGTGGGCACCTCTCCCTCGAGACGGATATGCTGCGGCCGGTCGTCCTCGAGGCGTGGGATCGCCGACATCAGCGCCCGGGTGTAGGGGTGGCGCGGCGTGGCGAAGAGCGTCGCCGTGGGCGCCACTTCGCATACGCGTCCCAGGTACATCACCGCCACCCGGGTGCCGAAGTGCTCCACCACGGCGAGGTCGTGGGTGATGAAGAGGTAGGTGAGGTTGCGCTCCTGGCGGGCATCCATCAGCAGGTTGAGCACCTGGGCCTGGATGGAGACGTCCAGCGCCGAGATCGGCTCGTCGGCGACGATGAACTCCGGATCCACGGCCAGCGCCCGGGCGATGGCGATACGTTGGCGCTGGCCACCGGAGAACTCGTGGCCATAGCGCTTGCCCCAGTCGGCGGCGATGCCAACCGACGCCATCACCTCGTCGACCTGGTCGCGGACCCGCTGGCGGCTCCAGTCGGGGTGGTGCAGGCGGATGGGCTCTTCCAGGGTCTGCTGGATGGTCATGCGTGGGTTCAGCGACGCATAGGGGTTCTGGAAGATCATCTGCATGCGTCGGCGATAGGGCATCAGCGCCTGGGTCGAGAGGTTGTCGATGCGCTGGCCGTCGTAGTGGATCTCGCCTGACGTGGGATGCAGCAGGCCCATCACGGTGCGCGCCACCGTGGACTTGCCACAGCCCGACTCGCCGACCACACAGAGGGCCTCGCCGCGTTGGATCTCCAGGTCCACGCCGTTGATGGCGTGGACATACTCCTGTTCGCGTACCAGCTTGCCTCCCTTGAACTTGAGCTGTTCAAGGAAGTCGCCAGAGAGGGAGAAGCGTTTCTCCAGGCCGCGGATCTCGAGCAGCGGGCGCGGGGAATCGGCAGCGGCGGTGGCTGGACGGGTGAGGGTAGCAGTAGCGGTCATCGGGGCGTCTCCTCCGCCGGAATGCGTTCCTGATCGAGCATCTCGGCCACCATATGGCAGGCCACCCGGCAGTTGCCGGAGGCCACGAACTCCGGCACCCGGGTGCGGCAGGCGGATCGCTCACTGCCGTCGGGGCGGGTGACGAAGCCGCAGCGCGGATGGAAGGCGCAGCCGCTGGGCAGGTTGTCCAGCGACGGCATGCTGCCGGGAATCTGGTTGAGCCGGCTGCCCGGCGTGGCCATCTGCGGCAGGGCGTTCATCAATCCCTGGGTATAGGGGTGCTGGGGGTCGTTGATGATCTCGCGGGTCGGGCCCTGCTCGATCACCCGGCCGGCGTACATCACCAGCATGCGCTGGGTCACCTGGCTGACCACGCCGAGGTCGTGGGTGATCAGGATCAGGCCGACGTTGTGCTTCTCGCACAGCTCCAGCAGCAGGTCCATGATCTCGGCCTGGATGGTGACATCGAGCGCCGTGGTGGGCTCGTCGGCGATGATGATGTCCGGATCGAGGAGCAGGGCGATGGCGATGATCACCCGTTGGCGCATCCCGCCGGAGAGCTCGTGGGGATACTGGTCGAGGCGCGCCTCGGGCGAGGGGATATGCACCTGCTCGAGCTTGCGCAGGGCGATGGCGCGGGCCTCGCGACGGCCGATGCGGCGATGGGCCTTGAGGCACTCGATCATCTGCTCGCCGATGGAGAGCACCGGGTTGAGGGTCATCATCGGGTCCTGGAAGATCATCGAGATGCGATTGCCGCGGATCCGGCGCAGGGCGCGGTCGCTCATCCCGTTCAGTTCCTGGCCATCGAAGCGGATGCTGCCGCCGGCGATATAGCCGGGCTTGGCGATCAGGTTGAGCAGGCTGAATGCCGCCACCGACTTGCCGGCGCCGGACTCGCCGACGATACCCAGCCGCTCGCCACGGTCCAGGGTGAAACTGACGTCGCGCAGGGCCTTGACGTCGCCGCGGCGCAGGGCGAAGCGCACGTCGAGGTTGTTGACTTCGAGAAGAGACATGGTATCAGCCCTTGTAGAGTCGCGGGTTGAGAACATCACGCAGCCAGTCGCCGAGCAGGTTGATCACCAGCACCAGCACCACCAGCACGGCCCCCGGGATCAGGGTGATCCACCACGAGCCCGACTGGATGTAGTCGAAGCCTGACTTGATCAGTGAGCCCAGCGACGGGTGGGTCTCCGGCATGCCCAGCCCCAGGAAGGAGAGGGCGGCCTCGGAGATGATGGCGTTGGCCACCTGCACCGTGGAGATGACGAAGATCGGCGACAGGGTGTTGGGCAGGATATGGCGGAACATGATGCGCCGGCTGGGCAGGCCCATGGTGCGCGCGGCGTCCACGTACTCCTTGCCCTTCTCGGCGAGCACCGAGGCGCGCACCGTGCGGGCATACTGCGGCCACTCGGCCAGCCCGATGATCAGTACCAGCAGCGGCACCGCATAGGCGCTGAAGGTGGCGCCGCCGAAGATCGCCTTGACCAGGGCGCCGACCACGATGGCCACCATCAGGGTGGAGAAGGAGAGCTGGATATCGGCCAGACGCATCAGGAAGGCGTCGATGCGTCCGCCCAGGTAGCCGGCCAGCAGGCCGAACACCACGCCCAGCAGCGCCTGCAGCGCCACGGCGCCGAAGCCGATGATCAGTGACACCCGGGCGCCATAGAGGATGGTGGAGAGCAGGTCGCGCCCCTGGGCGTCGGTACCCATTCGGTAGGCGGGGTCGCTGCCGTCGATCCAGAAGGGCGGCAGCTCCGAGGCCATGATGTCGATCTGCGCCAGGTCGTAGGGGTTCATCGGCGCCAGCCAGGGCGCCAGCACGGCGCAGGCCACGAAGACGATGAACACCAGCAGGCTCAGCTGGGCGATCGGGTCGCGCTTGAAGCTGTAGAGCAGGTAGGAGTCGCGCAGGCGCTCCCAGCGGCTCGGCAGGGGCGCACTCTGCTGGGGGGAGGTCTGGGTAGTCATGCGGGTTTGCCTGTCAGCTTGACGGTGGGGTTGACCAGGCCGTAGATCAGGTCGACCAGCGTATTGGTGATCACGAAGATCAGGCCCACGATCATCAGGTAGGTGACGATCAGCGGGATATCCGAGCGATTGATGGCATTGAGGAACATCAGCCCCATGCCGGGCCACTGGAATACCGTCTCGGTAAGGATGGTGTAGGCCACCAGGGTGCCGATCTGCACCCCGCCCACGGTGATCACCGGCAGCATGGTGTTCTTGAGCGCGTGCAGGAAGTAGATGCGTCGCAGGCTGATGCCCTTGGCACGGGCGAACTTGACGTACTCCGACTGCAGCACCTCGAGCATCTCGGCGCGGATCAGGCGGATGAACAACGGCAACATGATCGAGGCCAGCGAGATGGCGGGCAGCACCAGATAGACCAGGCCATCGGTGGAGGCGAAGTTGGTATACCAGGTGCCGAAGACATGCACCGGATCACCGCGTCCGTAGGCGGGCATTCCGCCCTCGGTGGTGATCAGATCGTTGAGCCAGCTGCCCCAGCCGGTATCGGCGGGAAAGGG
>JGI12573J12842_1000567_pt1 | contig 13442 bp, 10 predicted proteins | sample TtanPargueraPR_7_FD_12842 | JGI IMG/M metagenome (IMG submission 12842)
TATCTCCCCGGTGCCATGCTGATCTTCGTGGTCATCGTCACCTTTTTTCTGCACCGTATGTCAACCAAAGAACTCGGCGCCGCGGTCAAGGAATCCAGCAAGATTCTGCTGGGGGCCGGCTTCGTGCTGATTTTCACGATCCCCATGGTCCGGGTCTACATCAATTCGGGCATCAACGCGGGCGGCTATGCCAGCATGCCCCTGGCCATGGCCCAGTGGGTGGCGGCTAATGTCGGTAATGTGTGGCCCTTCTTTGCGCCGTACATCGGTGGTTTGGGCGCCTTTATCGCCGGCAGCAACACGGTCAGCAACCTGATGTTCAGCCTGTTCCAGCACGGGGTGGCCCAAAACCTGATGATCGCCGGTTCCCTGGTGGTTTCCCTGCAAGCCGTGGGAGCTGCGGCCGGCAACATGTTCTGCATCCACAACGTGGTGGCCGCCTCGGCCACAGTGGGGCTGTTGGGCCAGGAAGGCCTAACATTGCGTCGCACCGTTATCCCGACGCTTTACTACTGCACGCTGACAGGCATCATCGGACTTGTCGCGATCTATGTCTTCGGCTATCAGGATCCCTTGAGTGCGTTCCTGTTGGCCGCCCAATAGTCTATCAATAGCTAACCCGGCGGTGGCTGTTCCACAGGGCAGCCGCCGCCTTTCATAAGTTAAGGGGGCATTAACGGGTTCGGCAGTGGTGGCACGGCGGCTGTCGACCATACCAGAGGAGCAAACAAATGAATCCAATCGACAAGACGATGGATCTGTTTATCCAGAAAGCCGCAGCGGTTTCCGCTGTCGTCACCCGGGTGGGCGATGCCGGGGAGGCCCTGGCCTATGCCGTAACCTTGTGCGAGCAAAAGGAGGCTTGCCAGTTGCTGGCATCGGGCTGCGAGGCCCCGCTGTCACGCCCCGCCGAAGCGCTTTGCGACACCAAACAGACTAAAGTCATTGCCGCGCCCGGCCTGCCTGAAGACCAGAAAGCGGCCCTGGGCGACCTGTGCCAGTCCAGGGGGATCGAGTTGATCGAAGACGGGCTGCGCAACCATCTGGCCGGGATCGATATCGGGCTGACCTATGCCGATTATGGGATTGCCGAAACAGGCACCCTGGTGATCGAATCCAGCAGCGAAGAAACCCGCCTGGCCACCATGATCAGCGAAATCCACGTGGCCGTCCTGCCCCAGTCGTGCCTCCGGGAGACCGCCTACGCAGTGGAGGATGAATTGGTTGGGCATATGCAACAAGCGCCCAATTATACCGCTTTTATCACCGGTGCCAGCCGGACTGCGGATATCGAGCGGGTGCTGGCCCTGGGGGTGCACGGCCCCCTCGAACTTCACATCCTGATCCGGGAGGACGCCTGATGCAAACCGCACGCAACCTGAAGGAATACAAAAAGGACGTCAAAGGCGCGCTGGACAATGAATTTTTGCGGGAAGCCATGGACAAGTTTGCCGTGGCCTATCGCACCAGCCGGGCCAATGCCTTTGCCGGCATGGATGTGGACGGACTCGTCAGTGAAATCGCCGCGGCCAAGGACCAGGCCATCCAGCAGATGGACGCGCTCTACGCGGAATTCAAGGAGAATGCCGCCAAAATCGGCATTCAGGTGCACCTGGCCGCCACGGCCGAGGAGGCCAACCGCATTATTGCCGACATCGCCCGCCGGACGGATTCGAAAAAAATCGTCAAATCCAAATCCATGACGGCCGAAGAGACCCTGCTCAACCATCACCTGGAGGCCCAGGGGCTGGAGGTGACCGAAACCGATCTGGGGGCATCTGTCCCGCTACCAGGTGGCGGACCTGTTTACCGATGTCACCGGCAAGACCCAGGACAGTGAAATCGAACGCCTGGTCAAGGTGGCCCGGCGGGAGCTGCGCCGGAAGTATATCGAAGCCGACATGGGTATTACCGGGGCCAATTTCGCCATTGCCGACACCGGCGCCATCGGCCTGACCACCAACGAGGGCAACGCCCGTCTGGTGACCACGCTGCCGCGGGTGCACGTGGCCCTTCTTGGACTGGACAAGCTCATGCCCACCATTCATGACGCCCTGCGCATCAATCGGGTGCTGCCGCGCAACGCCACCGGGCAGGCCATCACCTCCTATGTCACCTGGATCACCGGGCCGAACGAATGCGCTGTCGGCCGGGACGGCGCAAAGGAGATGCACATCGTTTTCCTGGACAACGGCCGGCGGGAAATCGCCCGCGATCCGGTATTTTCCCAAATCCTGCGCTGCGTGCGCTGCGGGGCCTGTGCCAATGTCTGCCCGGTCTACCGCATGGTGGGAGGCCACCAGTACGGCCATATCTACATCGGGGCCATCGGGCTGATCGCCACCTATTTTTTCCACGGCCGGGACAAGGCCAAAAACCTGGTGCAGAACTGCATCAACTGCGGGGCCTGCAAGGCGGTCTGCGCCGCCGGCATCGATCTGCCCCGCCTGATCAAGGAAATCCACGCCCGTATCCAGGACGAGGAGGGCCACCCCCTGTCCGGCCGTCTGCTGGCGTTGACCCTCAAAAACCGCAAGCTCTTCCACGGCCTGCTGCGCTCGGCCCGCAAGGCCCAGAAACCGGTCACCGGCGGCACACCCTATCTGCGCCATCTGCCCTATGTATTTTCTCCGGATCACGACTTCCGGGCCCTGCCGGCGATTGCCGAAACCCCTTTCCGGGACCGCTGGCCGGCCATCGCGCCCCACGTCCCCAATCCGCGCTATAAGGTCGCCCTGTTCTCCGGCTGCGTGCAGGATTTTGTCTATCCGGAACAGCTGGAGGCGGCCGTTGGGGTTCTGGCGCGCCACGGCGTGGCCCTGGCATTTCCCGAAGCGCAGACCTGCTGTGGTCTGCCGGTTCAGATGATGGGCGAGAAAGCCGCCGCCCGAGATGTGGCTGTCCAGAATATGGCGGCCATCGATCACCGCCGATACGATTATATTCTTACGCTTTGCGCCTCCTGTGCGTCCCATCTCAAACATGGCTATACCCAGGCCCTGTCCGATAATCCGCAACAGGCGACTGAGGCGGAGGCCTTTGGCCAAAAGGTTCTGACGTTCACGCAGTTTGCGCACCGGGTGCTGAACCTGGACACCAAAGCCTTCCAGCCTGCCCGGGGATCGGTCACCTATCATGCTCCCTGCCACCTGTGTCGCGGCCTGGGCGAGCGTGAGGCCCCCCAGGCCCTCCTTCGGGAGGCCGGGTACGACTTCAAGCCGGCCATCGAAGAGGAAACCTGCTGCGGGTTCGGCGGCACCTATTCGGGCAAGTTCCCTCAGATTTCCTCCCAGATCCTGAAACGCAAACTCGAGGATGCCCAGGCCACCGGAGCCGATCTCCTGGTAACGGAATGTCCCGGTTGCGTGATGCAGTTGCGGGGTGGTGCCGAACACGCCGGTCTCCGGATCGATGTCCGGCATATCGCCGAGGCCCTGTCCGAGCACATGGCACCGGAAGAGCATCGTGACGAGCCGCGGGATCTTTAAGCTTTACAAACCGACCGGATTCTAATATGGAATTTTCCTTGGTCTTTCGCATGGTAAAACCGGCAAACGCACGCCACATAAGGGTTTAGCAAATACTTAAATACCAAAGGAGCGTTTTCTATGGCTAAAACAATGCTAACCGTCGACGGGAATACGGCCGCCGCGCATGTCGCCTACGCCATGAGCGACGTGGCCACGATCTATCCAATTACGCCTTCATCCCCCATTGGGGAAATTGCCGATGACTGGGCCGCCAACGGCCGCAAAAATGTCTTCGGCCAGGACATGACTGTCCGCCAGATGCAGTCCGAAGCCGGCGCCGCGGCAGCCGTGCACGGCTCGCTGGCCGGTGGGGCCCTGACCTCCACATTCACGGCCTCCCAGGGCCTGCTGCTCATGATCCCCAACATGTACAAGATGTCCGGCGAGCTGCTGCCGGCCGTCTTCCATGTCACCGCCCGGGCCATCGCCGCCCATGCCCTGTCCATCTTCGGCGACCACCAGGATGTCATGGCCGTGCGCCAGACCGGCTTTGCCCTGCTGGCCTCCGGTTCGGTCCAGGAAGCCATGGACCTCGGGCTGGTGGCTCATCTGGCCGCCATCGAATCCAGCGTTCCTTTCCTGCATTTTTTCGACGGGTTCCGGACCTCCCATGAAATCCAAAAGATCGAAATGATCGATTACGAGGACATGGCCAAACTGGTCAATCAGGAGGCCGTGGCCGCCTTCCGCGCCCGGGCCGCCAACCCCGAGCGTCCTGAACTGCGCGGCACCGCCCAGAACCCGGACATCTACTTCCAGGGCCGCGAAGCCTGCAATCCCTACTACCTCAAAACCCCGGGCATCGTAGCCGATTACATGCAGAAGGTGAGCGCTCTGACCGGCCGCAGCTACAAGCCTTTCGACTACGTCGGCCACCCCGAAGCGGAAAACATCGTCATGGCCATGGGGTCTTCCTGCGAGACCCTGGAAGAAGTCGTCGACTACATGAACCGCAACGGCCAGAAAGTCGGTCTCGTCAAGGTACGCCTCTACCGCCCCTTCGCTCCGGAATACATGTTCGAGGTCATGCCGTCGACGGTCAAAACCATCACCGTGCTCGACCGCACCAAGGAGCCGGGCGCCCTGGGCGACCCCCTCTACCTCGATATCTGCACCGCCTATATAGAAAAGGGGAATGCACCGAAGATCCTCGGCGGCCGCTACGGACTGGGGTCCAAGGAATTCAATCCAGGTATGGCCAAAGCGGTTTACGACAACATGGCCGCCGCCGATCCCCGGAACCACTTCACCGTCGGCATCATCGACGACGTCACCAACACCTCCCTCGACTTCGAAGCCGGCTTCGAGGTTGCGCCGGAAGGCACGGTGGCCTGCAAGTTCTGGGGACTGGGTGCGGACGGTACCGTGGGCGCCAACAAGAGCGCCATCAAGATCATCGGCGACCACACCGACATGTACGCCCAGGCCTATTTCGCATACGATTCCAAGAAATCCGGCGGGATCACCATTTCCCACCTGCGTTTCGGCAAGAAACCGATCAAGTCGACCTACCTGATCGATGCCGCCGATTATATTGCCTGTCACAAGGCCAGCTATGTCCACCTCTACGACATCCTGGAAGGCATCAAGGAGGGCGGTACGTTCGTGCTCAACTCGCCCTGGAGCCTGGAAGACATGGAGCAGGAACTGCCGGCCGCCATGCGGCGCACCATCGCCCGGAAGAAGCTCAAGTTCTACACCATCGACGCCGTTAAAATCGCCGGCCAGGTGGGGCTCGGCGGCCGCATCAACATGGTCATGCAGAGTGCCTTCTTCAAACTGGCCAACGTCATTCCGGTGGACGAAGCCATCGGCTATCTCAAGGACCAGATCAAGAAGATGTTCGGCAAAAAGGGCGAGAACATCGTCAAGATGAACTGGGACGCGGTGGACCAGAGCCTCGACAACCTGGTCGAAATCAAATACCCCGCAAGCTGGGCCGATGCCGAAGGCGCCGCTGCCCAGGGAGAAGATGCCCCCGATTTCGTCAAAAACGTCATGCAGCCCATCCTGGCCCAGCAGGGCGACAAACTGCCGGTCAGCGCCTTTACGCCGGACGGCATTTTCCCGGTGGCCACCACCCAGTACGAGAAACGCGGGGTCGCCATCATGGTGCCCGAGTGGATCATGGACAACTGCATCCAGTGCAACCAGTGCGCCATGGTCTGCCCCCATGCCGCCATCCGGCCGCATTTGCTGACCGAAGAAGAAATGGCCCAGGCCCCGGAAGGCTTTGCCGCCAAAAAGGCCGTGGGCAAAGAGCTCAAGGGCTACCAGTTCCGGATGCAGGTCAACGTGCTGGACTGCCTGGGCTGCGGCAACTGTGCCGACATCTGTCCGGCCAAGAAAAAGGCCCTGGTGATGAAACCGCTCGACAGCCAGATGGACGAAGTGGCCCGCCACCAATACGCCGCCAGCCTGCCGGTGCGCGACGACCTGGCCAAACGCAACACGGTCAAGGGCAGTCAGTTCGTACAGCCCCTGCTGGAGTTCTCGGGGGCCTGCTCGGGATGCGGCGAAACGCCTTACGCCAAACTGGTCACCCAGCTCTTCGGGGAGCGCATGGTCATCGGCAATGCCACCGGCTGCTCCTCCATCTGGGGTGGTTCGGCCCCCAGCGTGCCCTACTGCGTCAACAAAGACGGGTTCGGCCCCACCTGGGGCAATTCCCTGTTCGAAGACCCGGCCGAATTTACCTACGGCATGTTCCTGGGCGCCCTGCAACAGCGCCGCAAGCTGGCGGACCTGGCCAATCAGGCCCTGGCCGCCGACACCCCGCAGGACATCAAGGACGCGCTGCAGGGCTGGCTGGACAACATGAAGGACGCCGAGGGGTCACGCCGCTACGGCGACCAGCTCAAGGCGCTTCTGCCGGCCCAGAAGGCCAATGCCCTTCTGGCGGAAATTCTGGATATGGCCAAACTCTTCACCAAGAAATCCTACTGGGTCTTCCTGGGTGACGGTGCGGCTTACGACATCGCCTACGGCGGCATAGACCACATCCTGGCATCCGGGGAAGACATCAATGTCCTCATCTACGATACCGAGGTCTACTCCAACACCGGCGGCCAGTCTTCCAAAGCCACGCCCACCGGCGCCGTGGCCCAGTTTGCCGCTTCCGGCAAGAAAACCGCCAAGAAAGACATGGGCGCCATGGCCATGACTTACGGCTATGTCTATGTCGCCAGCGTGGGCATGGGAGCCAACAAACAGCAGTTGATGAAGGCCTTTAATGAAGCGGAAGCCTACGACGGCCCCTCCCTGATCATGGCCTACGCGCCCTGCATCAATCACGGCATCAAGAAGGGCATGGGCAAGAGCCAGGAAGAAACCAAGCTGGCCGTGGAATGCGGTTACTGGCCCCTGTATCGCTATAACCCGCAGCTCAAAGACGAGGGCAAGAACCCCTTCACCCTGGACAGCAAAGAACCCAATGGCAAGCTTCAGGAGTTCCTGGCCGGTGAAGTTCGCTATGCCTCGCTGCAGAAGTCCTTTCCCGAAGAAGCCAAGCGGCTGACCGTGGAGCTGGAAAAACAGTACAACGAGCGCTATACATCCCTGAAGCGCATGGCAGACCTCGCGTATGCCGCGCCGGAGGTGACCGCCAAGGACGTTGCCGAACCGGCGGTCGAGGGTGATCCCGTCTGCACCTTGTCGAGCACGGCCGAACATGGCGGTGCCGACGAGCCCTGTGATGACGGACGCGCCGGCGTCAAACCCGAAAAATAAGCGCAGCGGCTTGACCCGCGCTTAATGCAAGGTTGTCTCCCCGGGGGCATGGAGCCACGCTTCATGCCCCCGTATTTTATGAACTTCTATTGGTCACTGACTTGCCGACCCGGAAGTATTGGTTTTGGTATCCCATTGTCCCGCGCCGAGCATCGGCGGGGCGGACGGATTAAAACGCGCGGACTGTCTGAGCCACGCTGAAAGCGGGGCGAGTTTCCGCGCGCTCCGACCGCACCGACGACGCGCAGGGGAGCCCCGAAGGGGCCGCGGAACACGGCGTTTTCTTTTGCTTCGTTTTCTGCTACGTGACAGAAAATGAAGAAAACGTTATTAACAATCGCCCCAGATCGATCAAATCTTTACGGGGCCCCCAATCATCAGAATCTGTTTCTTTAGCAAAACGCGTACAAAAGCCGGACGAATATGGATATATCTAATCCCACCCACCAAACCTGCCGGAAATGCGGCACCTGCTGCCGTAAGGGCGGACCGGCCCTGCATCGGGAAGATCGCCGCCTGGTCATGGACGGCCGGATTCCCGCCGAAGCCCTCTACACCATCCGCACCGGAGAACCGGTCCAGGACAATGTCGCCGGGCAGCGTGCCTATGCCCAGGGGGATATCATCAAAATCAAGGGAAACGGCGATGACTGGTGCTGCCGCTTTCTGGAAGACGAAACAGCGCGCTGCACCATCTACGATCACCGCCCGGTGGAGTGCCGGGCCCTGCAATGCTGGGATACCCGGGCCATCGAAGCGCTTTATGACAGGGATCGCCTGACCCGACAGGACCTCTTGGGCGATGTGGCGGGATTATGGGAGCTGATCGAGGACCATGATCGTCGCTGCGCCTACGCCACCATCCGGCACCAGGCCGAGCAGCTGGAATCGGATCCCTCGCGACAGACCGAGGCAAGCAACCTGATTACCGACATGGTCAAATACGATGAAAATCTGCGGAAACTCCTGGTGGAAAACGGTCACGCCCCGGAAACCATGCTCGATTTTCTGCTCGGGCGTCCCCTGACGGCCACCCTGAACGGCTTCCACATCAAGGTGGAGCGTGCCGGCGGGCAATACCGCCTCGTATACTCCATTTTCACCTAGTGTCATCCATAAAAGGCATCTTTCGGCCCCTGGCGGCGTTCTCGCTCGTTTTCAATCCTCGCAATAGCGGACTATTCCTCCGGTTGACACCCACCGTTCGGAATAGATCAGACGGGAAGTCCCGCAGAGCGGGAAAACGCGCTCGGGCCTTGCCAGGAACCAAAATCTACCCTTTATGGACGGACACTACCAGACTCATTTTTCCGCCTGCTCCGTTCCGGCACCGATCTGGTCGTTCAACAAACTTCGATACAGGTCCGGACGTCGGTTGGGCAAAAAATACCGCATGCGATGGCGGCGGACATGATCCAGCCGGGCGGCTTCCAGATCCACCACCAGCAATCCTTCTTTTCCCGATGTATCCTGGGCCAGCACATCGCCGGACGGACCGATCACCACGGCGGTGGCCGGGAAGGAAAGCCCTTCGCCATTCTCGCCGGCCTGGTTGCAGGCCACCACGAACACCCCGTTGTCAAACGCACGGGCGGTCAGGTGCCGCAGCCAGGATTGGAGTTTTTCCTGAGGCGTCCCCCGGGGAGAGGCGTGGGGGAAAAAGAGGATATCCGCCCCCTGGCAGGCCATATGGGCTGACAGCTCGGGGAAATGGGCATCGTAACAGAGTTGAATGCCGAAGCGGACGGTGTCGTCGCCGAAGACCGGAGCGCCCTCCCCCGGCGCCAGGACACCGATCTCGGGCGGGGCAATATGGGTTTTGCGGTATACCCCGAGGGGTTCACCCGGCCGCGCCACCCAATGGGCGGCAAAAATCCGATCATTCGGAGCGGGTTCGGCGGCCCCCACAAGAAGGGTCATGGACTCCTGGCGCGCCAGTTGCTCCAGGGCTTGGGCCATGGCCCCGTCGCAGGGCACCCCCCAATCCGGCGGTTGGCGGCGGGTGCTGTAGCCCGTCAGGGTCATTTCCGGAAAGCAGATCAGGCGGGCACCCGCCTGGCGCGCCCGGCGTGTCCAGAGCGTGATGGCGGCCCAATTGTCTTCCACCCGGCCCACCGGTGTCTGCAGCATGGCCGCGGCAATACGGATGTCTTGCATGGGAGATCCCGTCGGTCAAACGTCGAATTTGGCGCGGATCTTGAAAACGTGGGTGGCCGGCAGGTTAAGAATGTTGGGCACCCCTGTTTCTTCGGCAATGGCAGCCAGGTTGGCCTCGATCTCTTCCATGGACGGCGCAATGAAAGTGAACCATACGTTGAAATCGTTTTCCCGGATGTAGTTGTGCGTGACGCCGGGATAGCGATTGACGACGGCTGCGAAATCGTCGATTTTTTCTTCCGGAACCGAGGCGGCACAGAGGGTGCTGACGAAACCCAGCTTTTCCGGAGAAAAATTTCCGCCGATCCGTCGGATGATACCGTGGTCCTTCAAACGATCGACACGGGTGATCACCTCGGTTTCGGTCAGGCCCAATTCACGGCCAAGGGCCTCATAGGGCCGGGCGTCAACAGGGAAATTGGACTGGATCCGGTTGAGGATACGGCGATCCGTATCATCCATCGGCACGTGCGCTGAAGTCATGGCGTTTCCTGTTGGGTTCCGAAGGGTGGCGGCCCGCTGCGGCTTCAGACGAACCGGAGATGAACCTTGCGGCGACGCGGGCCATCGAATTCACAGAAGAAGATCCCCTGCCAGGTTCCCAGCTGCAATTTCCCGCCGCTGACAGCCACCAGTTCCGAAGCCCCTACAAGGGTGGATTTGATATGGGCGGCCGAATTGCCCTCCAGATGGCGGTAGCCGTCATCCCAGGGAATAACCTTGTTGAGGATTTTGAGAATATCGTCCTTGACAGTCGGATCCGCGTTTTCGTTGATGGTCACCGCAGCCGTGGTGTGGGGCACATAAATCATGCACAGCCCCTCGCGAATGCCGGCCTCACGGACGGCCGCCTGCACCTCGCCCGTGATATCGACCAACTCGGTGCGGGAATGCGTTTTTACCGCTAACGTCATGGCACCCCTCCCGATTCAAAAAAAAAGGCCCTGCTGATTCAGCAGGGCCTTGGCATTCAGCAGCATGCTGTTGCCGTCACGGTTCGTCGATTAGACGCATCCGGTCGGTTTGGGGAGACCCGCCATCTTACAAGCTCCCTTGCCCGGTCCTGACGGGAACAGCTCATAAATGTGTTTCAGTTTGAAGCCGGTCACTTTGGAAAGCACGCGAACCATCGGTGCGATACCGTTTTTCTCGTAGTACTCTTGGAGAACCGTGATGACTTTGCGGTGCTCATCGGTCAGCTCGTCAATACCTTCCTGAGCCTTGACATACTGGATCCATTCTTCGCATTTACCGTCTTCGTAATTCCCGATGAAACCGTCTTCGTCAACTTCAAAACCTTTGCCCATGTATTCAACTGTGGCCATTTACGAATACCCTCCTTTAGTAATATTATTTCGGCGTTCCGCCTATTATACTCCTGTGGGGTCAATAAATTTTGGACCTAATTATAGCATCGTCCCTTGGTTGTCAATATAAAAAGCTGACATCCTTGGGGATTGTCAAAATCCCATCAAGCAATGACCATGCCAGTTATCAACCATCTTCAAGGCGAGGGCCGCCCTTTCTTGGACACGCCTCTTGCTCCCGGCGGCTCGTTCGACTATGCATACGTCATGGAAACCACCCCATCGCCAGACACTCCCCGCGTCCTCATCGTCTGCGGCCCTACGGGCATCGGCAAAACCAGCAGCGCCATCCACCTGGCCCAGCGTTTTCACGGTGAAATCGTGGGCGCCGATTCCATGCAGATTTACCGCCATATGGATATCGGCACGGCCAAACCGACCCCGGAGGAGCAGGCTTGCGTACACCATCACATGGTGGACATCGTGGATCCGGACACTCCCTATGATGCGGCCTGCTATGCCCGGGAAGCCGGTACGATTGTGTCAGAACTTTATGGTCGGGGTATCGTGCCCATCGTGGCAGGGGGCACCGGTCTCTACATCAAGGCGCTGACCTACGGCCTCTTCGATGGTGTCGCCCCCGATCCGGAAATCCGCCGGGAACTCGAGCGTCTGGCGGATGCCCATGGATCGGCCCACCTGCATGAACGTCTGAAGGCCTGCGACCCCAAGGCCGCGGCCGAAATCCACATCAACGACCGCTTCCGCATCATCCGGGCTCTTGAAACCTACCAGGCCACCGGCCGCCCTATTTCCGACCACCAGCGGCAGCACCGGTTCGCGCGTCCCCGGTTCGCCGCCTTTAAAATCGGTCTGACCATGCCCCGGGAAGCCCTTTACGCCCGGATCGACCAGCGGGTCGACCAGATGGTGGCCCAGGGGCTGCTGGAAGAGGTGCAAAATCTCCTGGCCCGGGGCTATGGCCCGGACTTGAAAGCCATGCAGTCCATCGGATACCGTCACATGGTGGATCATCTGCGCAACGGTGTTGACTGGCCGGAAACCCTGCGGCTGCTCAAGCGGGACACCCGCCGTTATGCCAAACGCCAGTTCACCTGGTTTCGCGCCGACCCGGACATTTTTTGGCTCATACCGGACGAACTCGCCTCGGTGGAGCCTGCCATAGAATCCTTCCTGGCGACCGGCCAGACGGTCGCCCCACCGCAAAGGAGGCCTGATGGAACACTATGACGCCGTCGTTATCGGCGCCGGCAATGCCGGACTGACCGCCGGAGCCGCCCTGGCCCAGGGAGACGCCAAAGTGCTGGTGCTGGAGCGGCACAACATCCCCGGGGGCTGTGCCACCAGTTTTTGCCGGGGCCGGTTCGAATTCGAGGTGGCCCTGCACCAGCTGAGCGGCGTCGGCACCCCGGAGAAACCCGGTCCGCTGCGCATGACCCTGGATCAGCTGGGTGTCATGGACCAACTGGATTTCATGCCCATGAGCGACCTCTACCACGTCATAATTCCCGGCAAGCTCGACATCCTGCTGGAGCCCGACCGGGCCCGGGCCACCGCCACTCTCCAGCGTCATTTCCCTGCGGAGGCCGACAATATCGAAGCCTTTATCGACCTGGTCTACAAGGTATTCGGCGAAGTCATCGGCGCCTTCTATTTCAAGGACCCGGAGGTTCACCCCGACAAATACCCGCTGTACTTCCAGTATGGCCTGAAACCCCTCCAGGCCGTCCTGGACCAGCATTTCAGGGATCCGCTCCTGAAAACGGCCCTGACGCCCTACTGGACCTACATGGGCCTGCCGCCCAGCCGGCTGTCGTTTATCGACATGGCCGCCATGCTGTTTGCCTATATCGAATTTCTGCCCTACCACCTCAAGGGCGGATCCCAGGCCCTTTCCAATGCCCTGGCCAGCCGCATCGTCGCCTGCGGCGGCAAGGTCCGCTACAGTTGCCCGGTGGAAAAAATCCTGGTGGAAAACGGCCGGGTCGCCGGTGTCCGCACCGCCGACGGCGAAACCATCCAGACCGGCCAGGTCGTCTCCAACGCCTCCAAAATCGCCACCTATATCGACATGCTGGAGCCCGATCAGGTTCCCGAGGCCGTATGGGGCGAAATGAAGCGCACCTCCATCGGCCCGTCGGCCTTCACCCTGTATCTGGGGCTGGACCAGCCCCCCGAGGCGCTGGGCATTTCGTCATCGACCAATTTCATTCTGGGCCACACGGATGCCGATGCGGTCTACGACCAGATGAAAAACCTCGAAATCGACCACCGCGACGGCATGATGATGACCTGCTACACCCTGATCGATCCCGGCTTCTCGCCCCCCGGCACCAGTCAGGTGGCCCTGATTACCCTCAAATTCGGCGATGCCTGGCTGCAGGTCCCCCCGGCCCAATACGCCGCCGAGAAATACCGGCTCGCCGATGCCATGCTGCAAAAAGCCGAGGAGGTTTTCCCCGGGCTGCGGGACCATATCGAAGAAATGGAAATCGCCACCCCCATCACCCATATGCGCTACCTGGACACACCCCGCGGGGCCATCTACGGGTTTGAGAAACACATCAAGGATTCACCGGTCTTTCTCCCCAACCGTGCGCATATCGACGGACTTTTCCTGGCCGGAGGCTGGGCCGGCCCCAACGGTTTCCAGCCCACGCTGGAGGCGGGGTTCAAAACCGGTCGAGCCGTCCTGCGG
>JGI12573J12842_1000595_pt1 | contig 12280 bp, 9 predicted proteins | sample TtanPargueraPR_7_FD_12842 | JGI IMG/M metagenome (IMG submission 12842)
ATATTTCAAACTCATCTTCAAAGTAATATTCGTCTCCAGACCTGTCAACGTGATATACGTGTCCAAAAACCAAGGAAGAATCATTGAGAGTTGTGTCTGAACTTGATACAATTTCAGCCCAACCATCCGTAAATTTTCTATTTAGGCATGAAGTTGCAATAGCAAGAAAGGCAAAGAATATCAATATAAATCTAGACTTTTTCATGGAACTCATTCTTTTGGTTTTTCAAATTTGCCCATAACGTATGTGAAACATCACCAGGTAATGTTATTTTCATTATCTCAAAGCTAAAGGTAATGTTATTACTCTAAATCGGAGGTATAACAATACTTATTATGATTACTGTTTATTTTTATTGTAACCGGGCTTTCACCCCTATGCCTCACCACACGCGGCTTCCCGAAAACCATACATTCTCCGCACCCTTGTAACTCACTGATTACAGGCTTCCTGCAGCCGTGTAACTGGCCGGCAAACTTTGTGGATGGCGTGTTGCAGCGCTGCAAATGGCAAAAAATTTTGTTTAGACCCCTCCTGCAGCCGTGTAACATGCCTGCAAATTTGTTTAGACCCACCAAGCAGCCGTGTAACTACGATTAATTTTTGTGAGACCCACCTCGCAGCATTGCAACAGGCAAAAAATTTTGTTTAGACCCCCTATGCAGTTTTGCAGCAGGGGCAAAATTTTCGTGAGACCGGGGCCGCACAAGTGCGAGAAGCCTGCTAAATATCTTTCTGGCACACCGCAATAGTGTTGAGTGGTAAATTCAGTGATGATTTGCATGTGGTTTAAATGCAGCACCGACAAAAATGCTGTGGAACATAATCTGAAGCATTGACTTTAGTAAACATTTGCTCTAATTTTATTGAACAAAAAATAAATCGCTCGATCAGCCAAACGCTTTTCACAAAAACAAAATTAAATAACCTTTAAAAACATAGTTTCTAATTCGTAACCCACATTATCATGAAAAAAATTTTAAACCTTTTTTTGTATAAACTCCGTAACGGAGAATACTTCCAGTTTATGAGCGACTTTAAAAGTTTGCTCATAGCGCTAACACCAGTCGCCATCCACTCGGAGGCCGAATTTGCAGACTTCGATGCTGCCTTAACCAAGCTCGACGACGAACTGCGCGTTGATCAGGGCACTGTATTAACCGAACAACTACAAAACTTAGATCAGGACAGAGATAATGTTTGGCGCGCTATCGATATGCGTATTAATGCTACTCTTTTGTGCACTATACCAGAAGAAGTGGAAGCGGCCAAAAGCCTGAGACGTTTGTTCGATTTATATGGCGATGTGCGAAGGGTAAGCTATAACGAAGAAACAGCAGGGCTTACCAACTTAGGTGGCGATTTAACGCAGCGCGAAAATGCCGGCTTTGTTGCCACTTGCGGACTTGGCACCTGGGTATCGCACCTTAACGACCTAAATGTAGCATTTAAAGCCAAACAAGACGAACGCGATACTGTGCTGGCCAATAAAAAAAGTGGCAATGCCAAAGTGGTGCGTCTTGAAATCGATCCGCTGTACGAACTACTGGTTGAGCGGGTAAATGCTTTGGTAAGTTTAAATATGCAAACTCCCGAAATTGAGAATTTCATTATCGAGCTGAACCAGAAAATAAAAACCTTAGAGAATACAATTGCTATTCGCGAAGGCCGTAAAGACAGTGGCGAGGAAGAAGAACCTCCAACACCCGAAGATGAATAAATAGTAATAATTATTATAAATTTTGTTTTAAAGGTTAACAAAGAGCATCCATCCTGCGGGTTGGGTGCTTTTTTCTGTGAAATACGATCAAAGAAGAACAGTTGTTTTTCGTCCGGAAGTTCGGTCGAACCTTGATCAGCTGTCTGATCCGGACGATTTCCCTCCGGTCATTTCAGCCCGGCGCTACACACCGGGTTATTCACATTCGCCGCTTTCGGCGCCAATATCCTGAAGGGATTAACTATGAATAACCTCGGGTGAAACCCGTGGTTAATACGAAGACAAATCAAAGGCGCAATCAGAAAAGTTGTTCAAGGCACATCCTTTTTATGCGCCTAATAATCATATCCTTTTGTGAAATACGATCTAAGAAGAACAGTTGTTTTTCGTCCGGAAGTTCGGTCGATCCTCGATCAGCTAACTTCGCCGGACGATTTCCCTCTGGTCATTTCAGCCCGGCGCTACACACCGGGTTATTCACATTCGCCGCTTTCAGCGCCAATATCCCGAAGGGATTAACTATGAATAACCTCGGGTGAAACCCGTGGTTAATATGAAGACAAATCAAAGGCGCAATCAGAAAAGTTGTTCAAGGCATATCCTTTTTATGCGCCTAATAATCATATCTTTTTGTGAAATACGATCAAAGAAGAACAGCTGCTTTTCGTCCGGAAGTTCGGGCGATCCTTGATCAGCTACCTTCGCCGGACGATTTCCCTCCGGTCATTTCAGCCCGGCGCTACACACCGGGTTATTCACATTCGCCGCTTTCAGCGACAATAACCCGAAGGGATAAACTATGAATAACCTCGGGTGAAACCCGTGGTTAATACGAAGACAAATCAAAGGCGCAATCAGAAAACTTGTTCAAGGCACATCCTTTTTATGCGCCTAATAATCATATCTTTTTGTGAAATACGATCAAAGGAGAACAGTTGTTTTTCGTCCGGAAGTTCGGGCGATCCTTGATCAGCTAACTTCGCCGGACGATTTCCCTCCGGTCATTTCAGCCCGGCGCTACACACCGGGTTATTCACATTCGCCGCTTTCAGCGCCAATATCCCGAAGGGATTAACTATGAATAACCTCACTGCTGCCCCTCGTTTGCAACTGCCAGTCCCGAAGTAATCGGGAAGGGGTTCTAATCTTGTCGTTTTTAACGACCTAATAAATTGCTTTACAAATGCCAGGTGTCCTTACCCCTCGTTACAAACGAGAGGTAGCCCCGGATTTTAATGAAATGTTGCCGACAGGCCTCACATGAAAAAAAAGGATTCCATCTCAAAAAAAAGATGAAATCCCCCCGAATCTTTTTATTGGTTGCTTTGAAACGCCCCGGCAGGGATTGCAGCGGCACCCTGTTGCAGGCAAGCGTGAAGTTTTTGTTAACGGATGGAGGCGGATGAAAGGAGCCCCCGTACCGTTTACAAAAACCACGCTTTGCCAAAAGAGGTAGAGCGGAAAGCCCGGCTGTCCGGCATTTTTATAACGCCCTACTCTACCGTAACCGATTTGGCCAGGTTGCGCGGCTGATCGACATTACAACCTTTTAGCAAAGCGATGTGATAGGCCATTAGCTGTAGCGGAATTACCGCCAGCAAGGGCGCTACCGCGGGGTGCGATTTTGGTATTTCGATGATATCGTTTACCATCTCTTTTAAGCCCTTGTCGCCCTCGGTTACAATGGCAATTACGTTTCCTTTGCGGGCTTTTACCTCCTGAATATTGCTGACCACTTTTTCGTAATAATCGTCCTGAGGTGCCACCACCACAACCGGCAAATTATTATCGACCAGCGCAATTGGGCCGTGTTTCATTTCGCCGGCGGCATATCCTTCGGCGTGAATGTACGAGATCTCTTTTAGCTTTAAAGCCCCTTCGAGCGCCACCGGAAACAGGTAGCCGCGACCGAGGTAAAGCGCATTTACTGCCTCGTGGTATTTTTCGGCAATGGCCTTTATTTTTTCACCGTCGCTGAGAATGGCACGTCCTTTTTCAGGAATTTCGGCCAGCTCTTTTACCAGCATTTTATAGTCGTCGTTACTGATGGTTCCCTTGCGTTTAGCCAGTTTCAGAGCGATCATGGTAAGCACTGTTACCTGCGCGGTAAATGCTTTTGTTGAGGCCACACCAATTTCGACACCGGCATGGGTATACACACCGGCTTCGGTTTCGCGCGAGAGGGTTGAGCCCACCACATTGCAAATTCCTATCACGGTTGCTCCTTTTGATTTGGCCAGTTCCAAAGCCGCCAGCGTATCGGCAGTTTCACCACTCTGACTGATGAGAATGACCACATCGTCCGACGACAACACCGGCTTCCGGTAACGAAACTCGGAGGCATATTCCACCTCAACCGAAACCTGCGCGTATTCTTCAAAGAGGTATTCGGCAATCAGCCCGGCATGCCACGATGTTCCGCAACCAATGATCACAATCCGCTTTGCCGCCTCGATTTTTGGAAAAACATTTAACAGTCCGCCCAACACAATCTCGGAATAATCGTTTTGCAAACGCCCGCGAAAAGTTTCTTCAATGGTTTTTGGCTGCTCGTGAATTTCCTTGAGCATAAAATAATCGTAATCGCCTTTGTCCATCGCCCCGATTTCCATATCGATATTGCTGATCTTCAGTGAAACCGGGGTGTTCTGAACATTGCTTAGCGTGAAACCATCTTTTTGCAGAATGGCAATATCTTCGTCGTTCAGGTAGATCACCTGATTGGTATACTCCGCAATGGGCGAAGCATCGCTGGCAATAAAATATTCGCCGCTACCCAGGCCAACCACCAGCGGGCTGCCTTTTCGGGCCACCACAATTTTCTCAGTTTCCTTTTTACAAAGCACGGCAATTCCGTATGCCCCCACCACTTTCGACAAAGCCAACTGCACCGCCGCTTCCGACGACATTTCATCATCCTGCAAATAAAAATACTCGATCAGGTTGGCCAAAACCTCCGTATCGGTATCGCTTGCGAAGGTATATCCGTGCGTTTCCAGATCGCGTTTCAGCTGCGCATAATTTTCGATAATACCGTTATGCACAATGGAAAAATGACCATTCATGGAAACATGCGGATGCGCATTTTTATCGCTGGGTTCGCCATGTGTTGCCCAACGTGTATGCCCTATGCCAATGGTTCCATCGTCGGCTTTTCCGGCCACGAAGGCTTCGAGATCTGATACCTTGCCTTTCTTTTTATAGTTTTCGAGCGAACCGTTTAACAAGGCCACTCCCGCCGAATCATATCCACGGTATTCCAATCTTTTCAGGCCTCCGATCAGGATCGGAAAAGCCTTTTTATCTCCTATATATCCTACTATTCCACACATAATTTCTTGTTTGGGTTTTAAATATTGTTTTCAACTGTTTGCTTATTGACCCGTACCTGCATCATTTGCTCGATCACCCGACTACCAAGCCGTTCCTTTTTCTCCATATGCTCTTTAATTTCCTTTACGGTGTCGTTATCTTCAAATTCGCCGCGTACTTCAGCAAAATCAAGTTCGCGTGCGCCGTCCTGTCCGTCAACACCAAAACCGGTCATTTTACTCATCGAAAATTCCTTCCGGGCATCTTCGTACAAAAAGCGATCTATTCCCAGCACACTTTCTTTCCATTTCTTTACAATGTTTATCACATCCGATGCTTCAAACTCGGAAATACTTTTCCCATAAAAACTTTCGAGCACGTCTACTGCCCAGGTCCACTCAAAATTATAGTAGTTTTTGTGCATGGTTGCCAATGCCGAATTAACTTCTTCAAGCGACTGCACCGTGCCATTTTCTATTGATTGTAGCAATTGGTCAAGGGCCACAAAAGGACAAATCATTCCTGCCAGATCAACCCAATATCCCCTACCAAATTTCATATCGGGTTGAAGAGCTTTTTGAATATCGGCTGCTGTTTCATACTCATTTCCGTTGAGCCGGGTAATTAACGAGTTACCCAGAAATTTCCAGATTGCCATTTCATACAACTGGATTCCACGCTCGAGCGCACGTTTCTCGATCTTCATTCGATCGTAAGTATACGCCTCAACGTTATCGCCCGAGGATTTTCGAAGATCCATTAATTTTTGCCGGCCTTTAACCATTTTATCAATGGTGTACGGACTTAGCAAATTAAAATTAATCAGGTCGAGCAGGTTCGAATCGGTTCGTTTATCACGCTTTGGCCACTTTTGTGTATCGCGAATGGTTCCGATACTTTTTAGGTTGATGGCAGGAACAAGAATACTTTCGTCTTTACTCTCGATCAGATACGAGAACGGAAAATCAGTGGTATCGCAATGTTTGTAGTGTCGCCCCATTACCAGTGAGAATGCTCCAATACGCGATGGCCACAGCACATAGGAATCGCTGGTGGTTTTTGCACCGCGCTCCATAATTCCCTGGTGAATAGGCCCCAGTTTGTAAAGGTGGTTACTTTGATTCGACCCACTCCCGGCATTTAAAAAGGAAAACATGCCGGCAATCAGCAAAGTAGATTTATGATGCGTAACGGTGTATGGCCCGGCAAATATAGAACAGGCCTCGCCGTGAAATCCCTGGAAATTGGCAAAGAACAAGGAGTTTTCGGCCGAATAATGTTTATCGAGCACACAGCCCTGACCAATAAAACATTTTGAAACCAGCGTGGCATCGGTGATTTTTGACCCTGAACTAACAATAAAGTTATCCATGATCACTCCTTCGCCAATCGTTACGGGTGCTTCGTAGTTGCTGTTAATACTTCCGTTGTGTAATTTTTTAGCCCCATCGATTATGGTAGCCGGTCCGGTTTTAACATTTAAAATGGTGTTACAATTCAGTATTTTCGAATCGGCTCCGATCACCCCCATTTCGCTACTAACATATTTGGTGTAATCGGCAACCATATTTTTAAGCGAACGCACTACCTCGGGCCGATGTCTGTATAAGGCCATCATGTAGGCAACATGCGTTGAGAGATAATCATAAATCGGAATTTCGCGGCCTCCGCCTTCGTTTATTGCCTCCACAACTACGCCGTTACCAAACGACGTTTCGCCATCAACAGCCAGTGTTGTGATGTTATGAATAATCACGTTCTCTTCAATCCGGTAGTTTGCAATGTAACTTCTGACGTTGTGGATCAGCGCATTTTTTCCCACCTCGCAGTTGTGTAACCAAGCGTTGTAAATACCTGTTTTAAAAGTTATACCACCGATCAGCTTTACTGTTCCGGCGAAACTGCCTAAACGGATACTACCTGAAAACTTGCAGTTCTCGATACAATCGGGAATAAAATCGTGTGATACTTTTACTAAACTCCAATCGGAAGACGAACACCCCTGATGAACGAGCTGCCCTATTTCCTCATCATATAACTTTCGGTAATTGTTTGCTGTGTTTTGTGTCATTACGGACTATTTTGAAAACCAAAGTTATTGTAAAAACAATATACCAAGTCGCACAACAACCTAACAACAACACAACACAAATAAACACTAACCTAACATCAAAACACTAAACCACTGTTTTGATGAGCTTTATATATTATAAAAACACGACATCAGAATATGACCAAATAAAATAATACCTAATATTACAATTGTCCTAGATAGTTCACCAGACGGATTTTTTCGTTTATGCCCAGTTTTTTTCGCAATCGTACACGTGAGATTTCCACGCTTTTGGAAGTAATATTCAGCAGACCGGCAATTTCTTTGCTCGACAAGCCCAAACGAATGTAGGAACACAATTTTTTGTCGTTGACAGAAACCACAGGATGCCGCTTTTGCAGGCGATCGAGAAAGCCCGGATGAATTTTATCTACCTGGTTTTCTACCATCGACCAATCAACCGGTTGAACGGCATTGGCCTCCAATAAATCTCTTAACTGCTGAACCAGCGAAACAGCTTTTTTCGATTTAGTTGCCTCATCCGACTGAAGGATGTGAACCGCTTTATTCAACAACTCATTTTTCTGTGACAGCTGCAATAAAAACGAAACCAGTTCACGGTCTTTCATTTCCAGTTCGGTTTGCAGGCGCTGTTTGTTTCGGCTATCAAATTCTTTTGTGCGCTCCAATTCAGAAATGTGCCCCATTGCCTGTTTCAGGCGGCTAATATCTACTACCGATGCCCTAATGCCAAGATACTTGCCAATTTTATCGTATACACCACGCACATTCATCATAAACCAACGAAGCTGCTTCGTACGTGTAAGTACGCGAAATTCGAGAGTTTGGTTAGCCAGTGTCTGACTTAAAGCCCCGGTTAAAAAGTTGCTGTATTTCTCTCTGTCGGCATCGAAAACCAGCAAGGCTGCAATTCCGGGCGAAGCAATAATTTGATTTGCGGTATATCCTGTAAGATCAGAACATGAGGGTGAACAGTATTTTATCTTACCATTGGGTTCAAACCACAACTCCCAGGCAAAAGCAAACTCGGCGATCAACTGGTAAAACAAACGTTTCTCCCGCTCCTGCTCCTCCTGAAATTTAACATTCTCCAGTTCAAGTTTTAGCTTCGAAAGCTGTTGCTCCAGTTCTTCTGTTCGTTTGTTCTGATCCTGATTCTTTTCGCCGGTCATGCAATAAAAATAAGAAAAATATTGTTGAGTGGATTTTTACAAAGTTCTTCTAATGAAGTGCACAGTTAATATTCCTTTTTATCCACTTTTTTATTCCACGCGTCAAAAACCTTCCGGGCTTCATCGCGCATCAAATTTTCAAACTGAATGTGGCGCCGACTCAGCTCCGTCTCCAGTTCATCATAAATAAACTGATCGTCAAATTGTGCACTTGCCGCATCTTGTTTTGTTGCTCCAAAAACAACTTTATCGGGGCGGGCCCAGTAAATGGCTCCTAAACACATCGGGCAGGGTTCGCACGAGGTATAAATCGTACATCCTTCCAACTGAAAGGTATTTAAAACCTTACACGCTTCCCGTATCGCAACTACGTCGGCATGTGCAGTGGGGTCGTTTGATGAAGTTACCTGATTGTATCCTTTTCCGATAATTTTATTGTCTTTTACCACCACGGCACCAAACGGGCCACCATGATTACCATCCATCCCCTTTTTGGCAAGCGCAATCGCCGCCTGCATAAATTTTTCCTGTTTATCCATGGTCTAACATATCTATCGTCACACAAAGATAACACTATTTACTGCTCTTATATATTTTTATTATATATTTGTATTTTATAAATATAAATCAGCAAGCAATGGCAACTTTCACCAGTACTTTACCCGACGATATTTTGCTACGTTTAAACGAAATGGCGCAAAAACTTTCGATGCCCAAGAATAAAATTATTGAGAAAGCACTGCAAATCTACCTTGATCAACTCAATCGTGCCGAATACATAAAATCGTACAAACAAGCAACGCTAGACGAAGACATACTAGAGATTGCTGAAGAAGGAATGGAAGATTACCTTAAACAACTGGGCAATGAAACAGCGTGAAATCTGGATTACCGATTTAAATCCGGTAAAAGGCAGCGAGCAAAGAGGAATGCGCCCGGTTGTTATTATCAGTGGCAATGTTTTAAACGACTACATGCCAATTGTAATTACATGTCCGCTAACTACAAAAATTAAAGACTACAAAGGAAATATAGTATTGAAACCAAATTCAACAAACGGATTAACGGCAAAATCTGAAGTATTAACTTTTCATATACGCTCACTTTCAAAAGAACGACTAATCAAAAAGATTGGAGAAATTACCGAAAAACAACTGGAAGAACTAAAGACAGGTTTGACGGACATTTTGAGGTATTAGCAGCCAAATTACAAGCGCTGCATTCTCTTTAACATTTATCCCTCATCTCCTAATTCTTCATATAAAAACACACCTATTTCTGACGTTTTTGCCACTCAACACTTTTTGCCGAAGGCCGGATGATTAAGCGAAGCGACTGGTCGTAAGTCATGTAGTTCCATAACCAGTTGATAAAAATTACCAGTCGGTTTTTTACGCCCACAATCGACATCAAATGAACAAACATCCAAACCAACCAGGCCGGAAAACCGGAAAATCGTAAACGAGGCAAATCAACCACTGCCCTGTTTCGTCCAACAGTTGCCATTGAGCCTTTATCGTGATATTTGAACTGAACCAGATCCTTTTTCTTCTGCATCTTCTTCAGGTTTTCAGCCAGACAATTGGCCTGTTGCAATGCCACCTGTGCCACCTGAGGATGCCCTTGCGGATAAGCCTTTGTTTCCATGTAGGCAATATCGCCAATGGCAAAAATATTTTCGTATCCGTCAACCTGGTTATAGGCATCTACTTTTATACGATTTCCACGAACCACATTTTCTTTTTTAATTCCGGTGGGCATTTGTCCTTTAACGCCTGCGGCCCAAATGAGCGACCGGGTTTCAAGATTTTCCTGATCTTCCAGCTCCACCGTGTTTCCATCGTATTTTTCAACCTTGTGTTTCAGTTTTACTTCAACCCCCAGATTGGCAAGATAATCAAGAGCTTTTTTGCCCGCTACCTCCGTCATTCCTGCCAATAAATGAGTATTCGCTTCCACCAGCGTTATATTCATCAGGTTAAAATCAAGCTCGGGGTAATCTTTTGGCAAAACAAACTTTTTCATTTCTGCCAGCGCGCCACAAACCTCCACGCCGGTGGGGCCACCGCCAACCACAACAATATTTAGCAGTCGCCTAACTTCTTCCTCATCACGAATGGTGACTGCTTTTTCAAAATTCTCGAGCAAAGTATTACGTAAAAACAAAGCCTCAGAAACCGATTTCATTGGAATACTGTTGGTTTCAAAACTTTCCATTCCAAAAAAATTGGTGGTGGCTCCGGTAGCAATTACCAGGTAATCGAACCAAACTGTCCCCAACGTAGTGTCAATTAATTTCTCATCAGACATAATGCTTTTTACCTCGGCAATCCGAATAAATACATTCTCTGATTTCTGAAATACTTTTCGCAGCGGAAATGAAATGGAACTTGGCTCCAGCCCCGATGTTGCCACCTGGTAAAACAGCGGCTGAAACTGATGGTAGTTATTCCGATCAATCAGTACTACCTGAAAATTGTGTTTAAATAATTTACGGGCTAAACGCAAACCGGCAAAACCGGCTCCTATAATTACGACTCTCTTTTGAGCTGTTTCGGGTATATTTACTGGCATTTCTGTAACTTTTACCACTGCAACAAATGCTCATTCTGAAAGGTTTTAATGAAAAGCGCAATACAACAATTTGTTTACATTAAACGAAAAACCGATTATTTCCCAGCTCGAAATTGTAACTTTCCGCCCTAACTATTCTGTTCTAAGATCATTGATCAATGATTTTTTTTGCAGCGAAAACCAGCTTAATCCGGTAATCCAAATCACTCCGTTTACAAGAATCAACGCTACTACAATTGCGACTGTTGAAAACGAAACATCGGTATTGGTCGACAAAAATGCCGGCAAAGTTGCAACAACGGCTGTAACAAAACCAAGCAAAACACCTGATACCAGCAGTAACAAGTATTCGTTTCTTAACAATTTAAATATGGAGATTTTTGTAAATCCAATGGCCTGCATTAATGCGATTTCCCGCCGGCGTTCCAAAATGGTTCGTGCCAGAATAACAGCCAACCCAATGGTTCCAAGAATTAATCCCAATGCACCAAGCGCAAGAAATATCGATAAATAGGTGTTGGTTACGGAATAAAATTCAACCAATCGTTTTGCCGCACTTTCCATTTCCCAGCCATAATCACGGAATACCGATTGCAACTCGTCGCCGATTGCTGCTTCGTTTTCGGCGTCGCCACCTACTAAAAAGATATTCGAACCTGAACTGCTTGGGTAGTTTTTTAGAAAATGTTTGTTCGAAATAATAACATACCCCTGAAAAACAGATGGTTTTGTTCCGGCGATCAGTTTCAATTTTAATGTATCGCCCAGTTCATTCTGGTACAATAAAACATCACCCACTTTCATGCCAAGCCCCCACTGAATTACAGTTTGGTCGGCGATGGCAGGAATGGTTCCGTCATCAAAATCAGTTTCCAGATTTAACCACGGATCAGCTTCCAAACTTTTCATTTTTGCAGCAAAATCAAACCGGCCGGCCAGGTTTTCTGCGTCAACGCCCAAAATTGCAGGCTGTGCAATGCGGTTCAGGTTCAAACAACTGGCATCGTCGCCATCTACTTTGCGGAACTGTACCACATTAAAATCTTCGTAAATTCCTTCTTCTGCCCTTTTCTCCTCGTTATTAATATCAAAAAGAACGGGCATAGTAGTTTCGGCAAAATAGATAAAGCCTCCGGTGCCACTTGTTGTTTTGTTCGCGCCGGCTATCAAATCCATTTTGTACGAACCCGTTGAAATAACGATAAAAGTTCCTAAAGCAAAAAGCGTAACAATGGTAGTCGACCGACTGATATTGCGGGTAAGATTTATGGCAGACAACTGACGGAACTGAAATTCGCGGGATTTTTTAGCTTCCCTTTTTTGCAACAACTTTCTGAACAGCAATAACAATCCAAGCAACATTAATCCGCCAGCCATAAAAAACATTGAAGCATCGGCTTTTTTTGCAAACAATTGCATAACAAAAA
>JGI12573J12842_1000598_pt1 | contig 12156 bp, 10 predicted proteins | sample TtanPargueraPR_7_FD_12842 | JGI IMG/M metagenome (IMG submission 12842)
AATCTTTTAAAATTCATTGTTTGTATAAATTTTCTCATCGACACAAATATAACTAATTTGTTCAATTCTTATTGTTCAGTCTTTTCAATTATTTTATTCTTCATTTAAGAAGGATGTTAATATCTTTGGCACTATTCGGTGTTAAACCGTGGTTGGTTTGCGGCTTTATTTGCAATATTTGAATGCGGTAGCCGTTTACAAGCTTATATTATTGACCGTATTTTATGAATAAATATATACTTCTATTATTTGTTTTTTTGCTCGGCTTTGCTGTTAACGATGTGCATAACGAGATTATTGTACTCAGCTGGCAGGAAAATCCGGGTAGCCGCGACGGAGAAGTATTAGAATTTTTTGAGAATGCTGATATATCGGGCGATCTGGCACATCTGGCTTTGCCTGTTTATACCCGGCTTTATAAGCTCGAAAATCCAAATAAAATACTTCGGTTTAGTATCAGGAATCCCGTTTTTGAGGAGGTGAGTGACAGTATAAAGAAACTGTTAACTGTTGAAATTCCATCAGAACTGCAAGTTACTACATCTGTTTTGCAGTCGGGGAACGAAAAAAAAATTGAACTTCAGATCATTCCGCTGAAAGAAGAGAATGGTAAAATTTACCGGTTAAAAAGTTTTGAATTACGCGCTGCTCCCGATGTTTATAAAAAGTCGGTTCAAACCGTAAATTGGAAAACAGGGTCCGTTCTGGCAACGGGTGATTGGGTAAAAATCCGTGCAACAGGAAAAGGGATTTATAAGATACCCCATTCGAGATTACTTGATTGGGGATTTTCAGATCCTGAGCAGGTTGGTGTATTTGGAAGCGGAGGAAAAATACAATCGGAAGATCCCGGTGAGATTGATTACGATGATTTGGAAGAGTGTGCCGTGTGGACAGCCAGTAATAATGGCGAGCAGTGTTTGTTCTTTTATGCACCCGGAATTACCGAATGGGATTTAAACACTTCAGGAATTTTTTCACATCGTTCGAATGAATATACCACGCAGGGATATTTCTTCCTGGGAAACACGGGAACTCCTAAACAGCCCGAAACACTTGACAATGTTTCAGATGAGATAACCCATTCAACATCAACGTTTGATTGCCTCGACCTGATAGAATATGAAAAATACAACTTGCTGGAACTGGGATCAGGGAAGCGCTGGTTTGGCGACCGGTTTACCAATGGCGGATCAAAAAACTACACTTTTACGATTTCTGATCCCGCAGAAGGTTCGTCAGCCAAATTAACAGTTAGCGGTGCTGCGCGATCGTTTCGGTCGTCGAATTTTTCGGTTGCCGCAGAAGGAGTAGAAGCCGGAACGGTATCATTCAGAAGTGTTGACACCGGTGAAACATACGGTATTTATGCCGATTCGGAAACAGCAACCATGGATGTGGGCTTATCGGAAGGCGAGCAAGAGGTTCGGGTGACCTACAATGCCGCGAACAGCAGTGCCGAAGCGTGGCTCGATTATATAGAACTGAACTACCGGAGAAACATTGTTGCGGGTGATTCTCCTTTGTTTTTCAGGGATTCGGAATCGGTTGGAGCGGGCAGTATTGTTGAGTTTCAGATTGCAAATGCAGAAGATGCTACTAAAGTATTGGACGTTTCAGACATTAACAATGCAAAAGAGATAGATGCGGTGCTCAATGGTACCGTTTTGCGATTTAAACAGGAGGCCTCGGAATTAAAAGAATACGTGGTTTTTAATACTTCCGGAACTTTCCCCGAACCTGTATTTGTTGAGGATATTGAGAATCAGAATTTACACGCCATAAATACACCGGAGTTTCTAATCATTTCGCACAGTAATTTTATGAGCGCTGCCGAAGAACTGGCCGATTTTCATCGAACACAGGATGGAATGAGCGTGGAGGTGGTTGATGTAAATGCTATTTATAACGAATTCAGCTCGGGAAGTAAAAGTGCCACCGGAATCAGGAATTTTATAAAAATGATTTACGACCGGGGGAATACATTAAAATATGTATTGCTTTTTGGCGACGGTAGTTACGATAACCGAAATATAACCGGAAGCGGACTGAACTTTATCCCCACTTATCAGTCGGCAAATTCGCTTGATCCGCTAAATTCATTTGTAAGCGACGATTATTTTGTAATGCTCGATGCCGGAGAAAGATTATCCTATGGTTCTATCGATTTGGGTATTGGACGAATTCCTGCATCAACGGCTTACCAGGCGCAGCTGGTGGTTGATAAAATAAAACGATATTACGAACCGGATGCTTTGGGCGACTGGCGAAATGTGGTTTGTATGATCGGCGATGATGGAGATACCGGAATTCACATGCGGCAATCGGAGCAAATTGCCGATACACTCAATCGAAATCATGGAGAATTTATTACCGATAAAATATTTTTTGATGCTTATACCGAGGATGTTACGCCGGCTGGCGAACGTTACCCTGATGTAAATGCCGCAATAAACGAAAGGGTAGAAGAAGGGGTACTGATTCTTAATTATATCGGGCATGCCAACAACAGTTTTCTGGCGCACGAACATGTGTTGGAAAAAGGTGACATTAACTCGTGGTCGAACCGAAATCAGTTGCCGATTTTTGTAACAGCTACCTGTGAGTTCAGTCGTTTTGATGCTGATGAAACCTCGGCCGGCGAGGAAGTGCTGATGAATCCAAACGGAGGAGGAATCGGACTGTTTTCTACTACTCGTGTGGTAACTTCGGGAGCGAACTTTTTGCTGAGCCGCAGTTTTTACCGTTTTATCTTTGCCAAAGACGAGAATGGTGAGCATTACCGCATGGGCGACGTAATGCGTCTCGCCAAATCGAACCTGGCCAATGGAATTAATAAACGCAACTTTTCGTTGCTGGCCGATCCGGCATTAAAACTTTCGTATCCGAAATACCAGGTGATAACCACAGCGATAAATGGCGCCGATGCTACAAGCAGCCCCGATACGATTGGTACGCTCGAAAAAATTACCATCGAAGGTTATGTGGCCGATTATTTCGATAACCGTATAGATGACTTTAACGGCGAGATAACGCACACGGTTTACGATAAGGAAATAGATATGACAACACTTGGAAATGGCGATGATAACCGGCCATTGACTTTCCAGGTGCAGAACAACATTATCTACTCGGGAACAACCAGCGTTACCAACGGAAATTTTAGCTTTAGTTTTGTGGTGCCAAAAGACATTTCATATAAAATTGGCTCGGGAAAAATTATGTATTACGCCCAAAACGGCGAAGAAGATGCGCACGGTGCGTTTACAAATTTTAGTATTGGTGGCGAAGGATCGAACATTGCCGATAACAGCGGACCTGAAATTCAACTTTACCTGGATTCAGAAGATTTTCAGTCGGGCGATAAAACCGGTAAGAATCCAACGCTGCTGGCATATTTGTCGGACGAAAACGGCATCAATACAGTTGGAACCGGAATCGGACATGATATTACAGCGGTGATTGACAACGATTATTCAAAAGTGTACGTGCTTAACAATTACTATCAGGCCGAAAAAGATGACTACACAAGTGGCTCATTACAATTTCCGTTAAACAATCTTTCGGTTGGAAAGCATACCTTGTCGTTAAAAGCATGGGATGTTGCCAATAATTCAACGGAGGTGGAAATTGAGTTTGAGGTTACCGGCGATTTTATCATCAACGAAATAAGTAATTATCCGAACCCGATAACGGATTACACCTATTTTGTAATTGGGCACAATCAGGCAGGCGAAAGCTTTTCGGCAGTTTTCGACATTTATAACATCAACGGTAAACTTATCGATCAGTTTGAAACGGAGATCAGCTCGAACGGAAGCACTACTAATCCGGTGCGCTGGGACCTGTCAGAATCAAAAATTCCGCTTACGCAAGGTGTATATATATACCAGGTTTTTCTGAAAAACAACGAAGGGGTAATTGCTTCTAAGTCAGGTAAATTACTGGTGATGTAATAATTTTTCGCTTTCAGTAAAATTTTTTCTTAAAAGCTGCGTTCTCATTCTTGTATGCTTACAAGCTACAGCAAAGAGAAATGCCACACCCGGAATGAAAAGTATTCAGGGTACAGATTTAACCTATTGTTGCAAAGACAAATGTTATATCTTTGCACGCTCAATTTTTAAAAGTATGATTAAATTAATACGAATTTTATTTGTGGTGGCGCTGGTTGCCATGGTAAGTAAAAATGTACAGGCCCAGACAGTTTCGGGTGCCAATACGATAACCACCGCCGTTCCGTTTTTGGCGATTACGCCTGATTCGCGCGCCGGAGGTATGGGTGATGCAGGTGTGGGTACCACTGCCGATGTAAACTCGCAGCACTGGAACCCGGCAAAGTATGTTTTTATGGAGAGCGAAATGGGAGTTGGCTTGTCGTATTCGCCATGGTTGCGTAACCTGGTTGATGACATCAACCTGGCTTACCTGACAGGATACAAAAAACTGGATGACGTGCAGAGTCTTAGTGCTTCACTGCGTTATTTTGCGCTTGGCGACATATTAACGATGAATGATCAGGGAGAGCAGGGAATTCAGCTAAACCCAAACGAATTTGCCATAGATTTTGGTTACTCTCGTTTGTTGAGTGATGTTTTCTCGGGTGCGGTTGCCATACGTTACATTCGTTCCGACCTTACCGGTGGGCAACTTGTAAATGGTGTCGCTTCTCAGGCGGGGAACTCGTTTGCGGCTGATGTGGCTTTTTATTATTATAACGAATTCAGAGCAGGTAGACAAGACAATATTTTTGCTGCCGGTATTAATATTCAGAATATTGGTTCTAAAATATCTTATACAGATGGAACGGTAAAAGACTTTATTCCAACCACGCTGAAGCTGGGTGCATCATACACCATGGAGCTCGACGATTACAACTCGTTTGCTTTTGCAGTTGAAGCCAATAAATTATTAGTACCAACGCCGAATGACTCGCTTTACAGTGATGGTGCTGTAATTTCCGGAGGAATTGGTTCTGATATTGGTGTTATCGAAGGTATTTTTAAATCGTTTGGCGATGCGCCGGGCGGATTTAAAGAAGAGATGCAGGAAATTACCTGGTCGGTAGGTGTTGAGTACTGGTACAACCAACAGTTTGCTTTGCGTGCCGGTTATTTCTACGAGAATGAAAATAAAGGTAACCGCCAGTTTATTACTGCAGGTGCCGGTTTAAAAATGAACGTTTTTGCACTCGACTTCTCGTACCTGTTGCCAACACAACGTAACCACCCATTGGAAAATACGCTGCGTTTCTCGCTGGCGTTTGATATTGACGCATTTAGCAGCCAACGCTGATGGATTTCAGAATTGGACAAGGATATGATGTTCACCGTTTAGCCGAAGGAGAAACCTTGTGGTTAGGCGGTGTTCTTATTCCCCACAGTAAGGGAACAGTAGCACATTCTGATGGCGATGTGCTGATACATGCCATTTGCGATGCCATGCTGGGCGCGCTGAAATTACGCGACATTGGTACACATTTCCCTGATACGGCTGCCGAATTTAAGAATATCGACAGTAAAATTTTGCTAAAAAAGTCGTACGAGCTGGTAAAACAGAAAGGATACGAAATTGTAAATATCGATTCAACCGTGCAGGCGCAGCAACCAAAATTAAAGCCGCATATTCCGGCCATGGAACAATGTATGGCTGATGTTCTGGAAATTGATGTAGATCGTGTGTCGGTGAAGGCTACAACTACCGAAACGCTTGGTTTCGAGGGCCGCGAAGAAGGTATGTCGGTAAATGCGGTGGTACTTTTAAAACGTATGTAAATGAGCAAACGCACACTTGTTATCGGTGCCAGCGAAAACCCGGCACGATACTCCAACAAAGCAATTCATGCACTTCGAAGGAATGGACATGAGGTGGTAGCGCTTGCCAAACGAAAAGGATTGGTAGACGATGTTGCCATTGAAACGGCTTTCCCGGAAAAGGAAGATATACATACTGTTACACTTTATGTAGGGCCTCAACATCAGCCTGAATATTACACGGATATAATTGATCTGAATCCGCAACGCGTTATTTTTAACCCGGGGACAGAGAATCAGAAATTTGCCGAAAAACTGGAAGCCAATGGAATTGAAGCCGAAGAAGCTTGCACCCTGGTATTGTTAAGTATCGGGGCATATTAGCCTATACGAAGTATCCGGCATCCAGTATCCAGAATCAAATATCCAGTATCCAGCATCCAGCAACCATGTTCAAAGAAATAAAATCACTAGACGAATTTTTGACATTGAAAGAAGAACAGGCTGCCGTTCTTGCTTATTTCTCAACCGATGCCTGTTCGGTTTGTAAAGTGCTAAAACCAAAAGTGGAGGAAATGGCAACAGTCAACTTCCCGAAAATGCAGTTGGTTTACATTAAATCGGATGTGTTGCCCGATGTGGCTGCCCAAAACAGCGTATTTACAGCCCCCACCATTGTGGTTTTTTTCGATGGCCGCGAAACCATTCGTAAGAGTCGTGCTTTTGGTGTTGGAGAACTTCAGGATGAAATTGGGCGCTATTATTCGATGCTTTTTGATTAGCTTCAGCGGTGAAGTATAATTCTCAAAATGTACTGACTACGATGCTCTGCCACTTTAATCTTTAGCTATTGTACTTAGTACGATGCTTCAGTTATGCGGGTTTCTCTAATCGTACTCAGTACGATGGGCCATTCTCAGAGTTTTTCTCAAACGTACTCAGTACGTTTCATTACTACCACAGTTTTCACTGATCGTACTCTGTACGTTTCATCACTACCACAGTTTTCACCGATCGTACTCAGTACGTTACTCCAATTCATAATGAATTACGGAACATGCTTGTTTATAAAGTGAGCCTATTTAAAGAGACCATCCAGCAGTTCATCATCAGCTTCTTCTGGTAAAGTAACTTTCAAATCGGGATTATCTTTCATCGCCTGCTCAATAGCAAAACGTGCCGGTTTATTGCGTGCCCAGCTGCGGCGCGAAATGCCGTTGTTTACATCCCAGTGCAACATCATTTTCAGACGTTCTTCAGCTTCAGGCGAGCCATCGATGGTCATTCCAAAGCCACCGTTTATAACTTCGCCCCAGCCAACACCGCCACCGTTGTGCAACGAAATCCATGTAGCTCCACGGAAACCGTCACCTACAAAATTCTGTACCGCCATGTCGGCTGTAAACGATGAGCCATCGTATATATTTGAAGTTTCGCGGTACGGCGAATCAGTACCAGAAACATCGTGGTGATCGCGCCCCAGAACAATGGGGGCCGAGATACGTCCGTCGGCAATTGCATCGTTAAAGGCTTTGGCAATTTTCGTACGGCCATTACAATCGGCATATAGAATACGTGCTTGTGAACCCACGACCAGTTTGTTTTTACCGGCTTCTTTTATCCAGTGAATATTATCTTCCATCTGGCCCGTAATTTCGTCCGGTGCAGAGGCTGCGATTTCAGTCAAAACTTCGGCTGCAATTTTATCCGTAGTTTCCAAATCCTCTGCTTTTCCGGAGGTGCATACCCAGCGGAACGGACCAAACCCATAATCAAAAAACAGTGGTCCCATAATATCCTGAACGTACGACGGGTACTTAAATTCGCCATCGGCCTTTGTAACATCCGCACCGGCTCTACTGGCTTCCAGCAAAAAGGCATTGCCGTAATCCCAGAAATACATGCCGTTTTCAGCGAGTTTATTCACTGCAGCTACATGTCGGCGCAGAGTTTTATAAACTTCTTCTTGAAACTGTTCCGGATCTTCGGCCATCATTCTATTCGATTCCTCGAAACTCAATCCGGCCGGGTAATAACCTCCTGCAAACGGATTGTGCAACGAAGTTTGATCCGATCCCAACTCAACCGGAATATTTTCCTCAGCCAGCTTTTCCCACAAATCAACAATGTTACCCTGGTATGCGATTGAAACGGCTTCTTTGTTTTTACGTGCTTTTAGTGCACGGGCGATTAATTCGTTCAGGTCGGTATAAACTTCATCCACCCAACCCTGGCTGTGGCGAACTTCCACCGCTTTCGGATTCACTTCGGCAACAATACAAAGCATTCCGGCTATTACCGTTGCTTTAGGCTGTGCTCCCGACATACCTCCCAGACCGCTGGTAACAAATATTTTTCCGCCAAAATCGCCCGGTGAGTGCAGGCGGGCAGCATTCATAACCGTAATTGTTGTGCCGTGCACAATTCCTTGCGGACCGATATACATGTACGATCCGGCGGTCATTTGCCCGTATTGCGATACGCCAAGAGCATTCATACGTTCGTAATCGTCGCGGCCCGAATAGTTAGGAATTACCATGCCGTTGGTAACCACAACGCGCGGTGCATTTTTGTGCGACGGGAATAAGCCCATCGGGTGACCGGAATACATCACCAGTGTTTGTTCGTCGGTCATTTCGGCCAGGTATTTCATAGTAAGCAGATACTGCGCCCAGTTTTGAAAAACCGCACCATTTCCTCCGTAAGTGATCAGTTCGTGCGGATGTTGTGCCACGGCGTAATCCAGGTTGTTTTGTATCATCAGCATAATTGATGCTGCCTGTTTCGATTTGGCCGGGTATTCATCAATGGGGCGTGCATACATTTTATAGTCGGGACGAAAACGGTACATATAAATACGCCCGTATGTTTCCAGTTCGTTCAAAAACTCAGGAGCAAGCACCTTATGAAATTTTGCAGGGAAGTAGCGCAAGGCATTTTTTAACGCCAGCTTTTTTTCATTCGCCGATAATATGTCCTTTCTTTTGGGGGCATGGTTAATCTCGGTTTCATAGGCTTTCGGTAATGGAAGTTCGTCCGGTATCCCTTGTAGAATGGCTGTTTTAAAATCTGCTAAATTCATGGTGCCTCTGCTTTAATCTTAAATATTTCGAAATACAACGGCAAATTATCGCCTTTCCCCGAATTTACTTCTGATATTTCACACCTTTTGAAAATATTTGCAGTTATTGTATACGTAAAAGGGAAAACAAATAATAATTGAATAGATGAAAAGATTTAGAATTGTATTAATAGCGTTAGTAAGTGTAGTTTTATTTTCGAGTTGTGGTTACAACAAAATGGTGGAAATGGATGAGCAGGTAACTGCGTCGTGGGCACAGGTAGAGAACGTGTATCAGCGGCGTGCCGATCTGATTCCGAATCTTGTAAATACCGTAAAAGGTTATGCCGAGCACGAGCAGGAAACGCTGACAGGCGTTATTGAAGCGCGCTCGAAAGCTACTTCTGTGAATATCGATCCTGCGAACCTGAATCCTCAGACTATTCAGCAATTTAACCAGGCGCAGGAAGGACTTTCTTCTGCTTTAAGTAAATTAATGGTAGTTGTTGAACGTTATCCGGATTTAAAAGCCAACCAGAATTTTATGGAATTGCAGGCGCAATTGGAAGGCACCGAAAACCGAATTGCTGTGGAACGTCGTAAATTCAATCAAACCACACAATCGTACAACGCCTATATCCGGAAATTTCCACGGGTAATTTATGCCGGTTGGTTTGGTTTCGAAAAGAAAACCTATTTCGAAGCGCAGCAAGGTGCAGAACAAGCTCCTGAAGTACAGTTTTAATAGTTTTGCGAAGAACGACATGTTGACCGTCACCTGACGGATTCAGCATTTGACGAGTGAAGGAGATAGCATCCTTTTGGGATGCTGTAATTACAAAAAGGAAACGAAATTATGGGAGTACAAAAATATTTTACCGAAGCAGGGAAACTGCAAATTACCAACGCCATTAGGGTGGCTGAAACCAATACCTCGGGAGAAATAAGGGTGCACATTGAAAAACAATGTAAAGAAGATGTCTTGGATCGTGCTGCTTACCTTTTCGAAAAGTTGGAAATGCATAAAACCGAATTACGCAACGGTGTGCTTTTTTACCTGGCGGTTGAGGATAAAAAGTTTGCGATTTTAGGCGATGGAGGAATTAACCAAAAGGTGGCCGACGATTTCTGGGAAAGTACCAAAGAAGTGGTTATTGCCAAATTAAAAGAGGGTAAGTACGCCGAAGCTTTGGCTGATGGAATTATTATGGCAGGCGAACAGTTAAAAACACATTTTCCTTACCAGGATGATGACGTGAATGAATTATCAGACGAGATTTCGTTTGGAAAATAAAAATTACTGTTCCGCTTTTTCTCCCCTAGTAAGAAAAGCGGGTGGATAGCAGAGGGGTTAAATTTAGAAAATATGAAACGAACAATAATATTACTAATTGCAGTTATCGTAAGCGCTACAAGTGTTTTGGCACAAATATCCGAACGTCCGCAACCGGCACGTTTGGTAAACGATTTTGCCAATATTTTAAGCGATGGCGAAAAGCAAAACATGGAAAATGCCTTGGCACAGTTTGCCCGAAAAACCTCGACACAAATAGTTGTGGTAACTGTTCCTGACCTTGAAGGATATGATCGTGCTGATTATGCACAACGATTGGGCGAAAACTGGGGAGTTGGTCAGAAAGGCAATGATAATGGTTTGGTGGTTTTGGTAAAACCCAAAGTTGGTAACAGCAGGGGGCAGGTGTTTATTGCAACCGGTTACGGACTGGAAGGCGTGTTGCCCGATGCCGTATTAAATACCACAATCGTTAACGAGGAAATGATTCCCCGCTTTAAGGAGAACGATTATTACGGTGGTTTGGCAGCAGGACTAAACGTAATTATGGATATCACCCGTGGCGAATATACCGCGGAAAATTACCAGGAAAAGGTAAACGCCGGCGGCAGTGCCGGAATTCCCTTTGGCATTATATTTTTTATTTTGCTGATAACCTTATTCGGAAGACGCCGGCGAGGTCGGTTTTACTCACCGGGCAGAAGTTTACCATTCTGGTTAGCTATGGGAATGATGTCGGGAAGTCATCGTTCATCAGGCTCGTTCGGAAACTTTTCGTCGGGTAGCGGAAGTTTCGGAGGCGGAGGTTTCGGAGGTTTTGGTGGCGGAAGCTTTGGCGGCGGAGGCGCCGGTGGAAGCTGGTAAGAGAAATTCATTTTTTGTTACATAAATAGCAATGTTCAAATTTGATGAAGTCGTTTCTGTAGGAGCGGCTTTTTTCATTTTAAGGATTTTGGCAGTCGGTGTTAGGCAATTATAACCCCGGTTTTAAGTAGGCTTGTGCAGCCAATTTCGAAAAACATCATACAGAAATGCTGCTTTTGTCGACTTCGATTAGGCAAAAAATAGTGCTGACCCTCAAACGTATCTGCTACATTTGTATCATACAAACCCGTTTTATACAAACTCTTAATAACAGAGTCGATCAAAAGAAGCATAGATGCAATGAAGAAAAAATCCCGGAGTGGACGCCGGGATTTTTTTATGTGCGGAATTTAAAGTATTCTTTTTAAAACATCCTGCAAAAAAAAAAGCCGGTTCAAAAATCTTGAACCGGCTTTTTAAAAATAATATCTTAATGCTTATTCAGCAATATCTTCCACTACGTTAATATTCTGGTCAACCAAAATACGACCGCAATATTCGCAAACAATAATCTTTTTGCGGCTGGCAATGTCCATCTGGCGCTGAGGTGGAATTTTGTTAAAACAACCACCGCAAGCATCACGCTGAATAGTAACCACTGCTAAACCGTTGCGTGCATTTTTACGAATACGCTTAAAAGCTCCCAGCAAACGAGGTTCGATAAACGACTCGATTTTTTCTGATTTTGCTTTTAGCTTTTCTTCTTCAATCTTGGTTTCTTCAGTAATTTCAGAAAGTTCGTTTTTCTTTCTGTCCAGATCTTCTTCACGCTCTTTCAGCTGCTCTTTCGAAGCTGTAATGGCTTCTTTTTTCTGAGCCATTTCGGCTGTGAACTCCTTAATACGTTTTTCAGAAAGTTCGATTTCCAGGTTTTGGAATTCAATTTCTTTCGAAAGCGAGTCGAATTCGCGGTTGTTACGAACGTTGTTTTGCTGTTCGGTATATTTTACAATCAACGCCTGCGAATCTTTAATCGCAATTTTTTTGTTGTTGATTGAAGTATCCAGATTTTTAACCTCGTCATCAAGGTTTACTAACCTGGTCTTTAAACCGGCAATTTCGTCTTCCAGGTCCTGAACTTCCAAAGGAAGCTCACCCCTTAGGGTTTTTATTTTATCAACTTCAGATACAACACTCTGCAACTCATGCAATGCGCGTAATTTCTCTTCTACTGAAATGTCTTT
>JGI12573J12842_1000616_pt1 | contig 11638 bp, 9 predicted proteins | sample TtanPargueraPR_7_FD_12842 | JGI IMG/M metagenome (IMG submission 12842)
GCGCTTCAACGCTCATTCCCTCTTTGCGACAGCAGAGAGGGACAGATCGAAACTTGTTTCGATCAGGGTGAGTACAGTAGCCCTCCGAATCATCTTTACTCACCCTCGCTCCCTCTCTTTTGCAAAAAGAGGGACGGCCAGCCGGATTTTCAAACCGCTTTTCTACAAATTATCAACTTTGACGCTTCAACGCTACTTCCCTCTTTGCGACAGCAGAGAGGGATAGATCGAAACTTGTTTCGGTCAGGGTAAGTCCAGTAGCCCTCCGAATCATCTTTACTCACCCTCGTCTCCCTCTCTTTTGCAAAAAGAGGGACGACCAGCCGGATTTTCAAACCGCTTCGCTACAAATTATCAACTTTGGCGCTTCAACGCTCATTCCCTCTTTGCGACAGCAGAGAGGGACAGATCGAAACTTGTTTCGGTCAGGGTGAGTCCATTAGCTGAATAAATTGCTTTATTTTTTGCCGAACCCCAATAATATCAGAGTTAACCTCTTCGTTTTTTATTCTTAACATATGAAGACCAAGGTCGTGTAGTATATCTTCCCGATCCTGATCTCTTCGCTTTTGAAAGTCGTGAATCTTACCATCAAGCTCGATTATCAACTTTTTTTCATCACAATAAAAATCGGGAATAAAGTATTTTGGTTTATAGTTTATGCGGTCATAAATTATCGGATGTTGCCGTAAAAACTTTAACCCGAGAAACTTTCTGTTTCGGAGTTGCTGCCAAAGGATTCTTTCTTCTTCAGTCATTCTCTGACGCAGTTTCCTCGCTCTACTTATCGGAGTATGATCATCGCTCATTATTTTCCTTTTTTACTCACCCTCGTCTCCCTCTCTTTTGCAAAAAGACGGACGATCAGCCGGATTTTCAAACCGCTTTGCTACAAATTATCAATTTCGAAGCTTCAACGCTCATTCCCTCTTTGCGACAGCAGAGAGGGACAGATCGAAACTTGTTTCGATCAGGGTGAGTCCAGTAGCCCTCCGGATCATCTTTACTCACCCTCGTCTCCCTCTCTTTTGCAAAAGAGGGACGGCCAGCCGGATTTTCAAACCGCTTCGCTACAAATTATCAACTTTGGCGCTTCAACGCTCATTCCCTCTTTGCGACAGCAGAGAGGGATAGATCGAAACTTGTTTCGATCAGGGTGAGTCCATTAATCCTCCGAATCATCTTTACTCCAGCGTTTGCGGACAGCATCGTTATTGTCGGCAATAAGTTTGGCAACGGTGGCGGCAAATGCGCCGTAGGTTTCGGCCTGAAAACGCTCGGCCGAACGTAAAAATACCACCAGGTCGTCGTTGATCAGGGCAGCTACTTGTTTTTTCAAAGTAGAGGCATTTAGCTGGGCGTCTTCTTCGGCCAGCTCTTCGGCATATTGGGTTTGTGTGTCCTCGAAATCGTTTTGTGCAGCCTGCAGGGTGGCAATATTTTCAGCTACTCCCGGCAGCAGTGCAATGGCCGCCTGAACATTGGGAGCAGCAAGGTCGCCCAGCATCGATACCAGGTGCGACGACTCGGTTACAAAACTTTCGTCGATTACCGAAAATCCATATTTATCAAACACGGCTTCAACCACCAGTGCCGCATTACGAATCGTTTCGTCGGGGTGATAGGTGTACCCCTTCACAAGGTACCCCACTGCCCGGTCGGCAGCATCGCGGATATCATCCTTGTCGGCAAGTAAACTCTGTGCTTTCGAGCGGTCGATGGCATCGCCAAGGGCATTATTTTGTTCGGTAATGGAGGTAAACATCGGCATAAGCGTTCGGTCGGCGCTTAATGCCGATTGCAGGAAAGCATTAATAAGTAAACGTGTAGTTCCGTGAATTTCGGTTGTGCGGCTGTTAACAATAATTTTTTCAATCATGGTTTTAGATTTTACATTAGTAATTGTATTATTTGGGCTCCTTGCAGAGGGATTGATTATAATGATTTTTTGAGTTACCCGGGCAATTAGCATTAGCAATTTACGGCAACCGGAACTAAATATCAAGCCTTTACCCGCATGTTATTGAACATATGAATCGTATTTTGCCGCTTGCCGATAAGTTTTAAACCCCCGGAATTAACTTTCTACCCTTAAACTAACGTTTAAGCCTTGAAAGGAACACCCGACGAGGTTTAAACAAACGTTTAAGCCCCAAAAGGAACGCCCGACGCCGTTTAAACTAACGTTTAAGCCCCAAAAGGAAGACCGGAAGCCTTTATACAAACGTTTAAGCGCTCACCGGAGCTCCGCCAGCGTTTAAACAAAAGTTTAAGCCTCAGAATTGCTTTTTGCTTTAAACTTTTGTTTAAGCCACCAAACGGATTTTTAAACTATTACCGAAAAAACAATTATATTTAATGCACTAAAAACCAAAGGCCGTTGAATACGCACTTTCAAATAAGACATTCGCAAATCGTTGGGTTATACTCCCCAAATGACACGATAACCCAACCCTGTAATAGAAATATAACCCGAGTTGTTTGGTTGTACGTATATTAGCTGCAACCTTAAAAAACCGCAATTTAGAAAGCTTAGAATAGAATAAAATGTACTTAGATCATAATGAAAAATTAAAAGGACAGGTAGTTCTTATCGATGCAAACATTCATAAAAAGGCAAAACTGACGAAAGAAAAATTTTTGGAAAAAGTCAGTTGCATAAAATACTTACGTACAAATGTAAACTATCACTATATCTCATTTTACATAACCGACATTGAGGAAAACAATAACTTAATCAAATTTCATGACCTTATAAATAAAGGAATATTTGATTTTGATTATTACAATGTTTTCGCAATTTCAGTTCAACCTAAATTATTCAATTGGTTTAAGACACATGACTTATTGACTATTCAAAAGCAAATAACAGCTTGGTTAGCTGCAAGCTATTTTTTCAATGTTGATAAACGAGAGATTCAAGAGAAACAAATTTACAAACCACTCTTTGAGGAAGTTACAACGGTGGTTGAAAATTATTATAAGGACTTTAAGTTACCTAACTTAAAATTATTAAATGAAAGGTTCTTTGAATATGGAGACGAAACAATTTTAGAAGAGGAAGAAAAATGTTTGAAAAAATATGCTGAAGTATGTAAAGAATATGCAAAAGTACTGCCACCAGAGTTTTTGAAATCTCCCTTCGACTATGAGATTATAGAAGAATGGGGAGTTAATCAGCATTATAATTTCGAATTTATTCAAGCATATTTAACTGATCGAGATTGGGAAAGAATAATCAATGGGAACAGTGAAGATGACATGCACCGTGTGGAGAGTAGAGACGATTTATGGGAAAAGTGGAAACATGTTTACACCACTTATGATAGAAGAAAAAATTTTGTTTATAGTTTCTACTTTCAAACCGAAGAAGAAAGAAAAACAGAATCAAAAAATAGAAGAAAACCAATCCCTACGCAAGTTAAAAACCAAGTTTGGAATAGAGATGGAGGTGTTTGCGTTGAATGTGGTAATAACGAGAAACTTGAATTTGACCACATTATTCCAGTATCCAAAGGAGGTTCTTCGACGTATCGAAATTTACAATTATTATGTGAATCTTGTAATCGAAAAAAGAGCAATAAAATATAAAAGGCAACAGCTAAAATGTGGTATGAGGCATGGCTGGGTTTGTACGGATTCGACTAGTCAAATCTCGTCCCAACCTCCGTTTCAGTCGGACACTCATACTCTCGACTGACCGTCACGATCTCATAGCAACACCGTTAGCGTGCATTGTCCCGTCCTAAAAAAAGGCTACACAAAATAACTACCCATTGAAACTTTTACACCACCTTTTTCCCGCTGTAATGGAAATAAGTTACTACTGATTCAACAGCAATCCGGATAGCTTCACCAATCGGATATTGTTTCTGGGCTTCTTTAAAATCGATAAACTGCAAACGCTGATAATAAGCTGTAGCCTTGGGCCCCAATGGTTTTTTCAGCAAAATTCCATTCGCTTTTGCAACCAATACTGCCTGTTCCTCATTTATAGTTTTACATGCCGCAAGAAGCCGTGTGCCGTGTTTATCGGTGCGGTAATTATACGAGAATAAGCGGCATATTAATCCTCGTTGCTCGTAAAACATACAACCTGCGCGCCTATTTTCGGTTGACATATAATTTAAGATCGGGCAAATTTTCGGATCGTTTATCTGATCAATATTCGTAAGCACACTATCCGCCAAATTGTGCTTATGCAAATAATAGGCTAATGGATAAAACTCAAGAGCCGAAGCGGTAATATTTGAAGTGGTGCAGCATTTTATACAATTATCGACACAATGCAGACCCGTTTTTTCCTGTAATTTCAGGATATCTTTTTCCAGTGTTTTGAATAATTTTTCAACAGCACGGACTTTGCGCACTATATTCATAAAATCAAAAAATTAGTACCCAAATATATACAGGAAAACAAATGATTATTCCGGGCCGTTAAAATATTTTTTGCGAAACGAAACCCCATTCAACTCACAGCAATTAGTAGTCGAATGCATGCCTATATACTTTGCTACTAGCAGTGAATTAAAACACGCCGGTCGCGCCCGTTCATTAAAATGGTAAGTGGTTTATCAAACTGCACATGTTTTATAAATTCGGTTTCGCGAAGCACCGCTTGGTGTTTCAAAGCCTCCATTTTTAGTTTTGTGTTTCGCGAATTATGCGGCACCGAAAAATAGCCCACGTTCATTGAGGTTACATTGTGGAAAAAGTGCGAGCCCAGCGAAGCATCGAGCGGGAAATCGGGTAAGCCCATTTCAACAATTATTTTGGCTTTCGAGATGTTTGCCCACAACACCGGAATTCCGGTATACGGATCGCGCGAACCCCAGCGCCCCGGACCGATAAGAATATACGAGCGGTCCTCTTTTTCGAACCAGTCGTTTAATTTACTGATTTCCTGCGCCATTTGTTTGGTCTTCATTTTGTCGAACTTCTCGGGATCGACAAAAACCACATCGTAAATGTCTTTAATTTTTCCATTGCCCATTCCGTGCTCGGCATACATAAATACCTTGTCTTCATCCACCATCTCAATATCCACTTCCACCTCTTCCTCGATGCGGATAAGCGGTTTTATCTGCAATAAATAAAGTGTTGGTTTGCCGTTTTCCGCCGGCTCCAAATCCAGGGCATATTCAATTTCCACCGGCGAACCCATGGCTTCCTTAAACAGTTTTAGCAGCAACTGCAACACATCGGCAAGCGGCAGATGGTTGTACTTTAATATATTGGCAAAGTCGATCACTTTGGGTCCCGGCCCCTGAATTCCCGGTATCAGATCGTCGTTCTCGATTATATAAGTGGATGCCGAATGCTCCAGCGTTCCGTCTTTTTCGGCTTCTTTTATGCGGTATTTTTTTATGGCTGCATCTTCGCCGTCTGCCGCTAAATCAAAATCAGGGTTCGACAGATCGATGGCATAAAACTGTTTCTGCGTATCGCGCAACAAATCTTTTAACGACGATGCATTCAGGCTGGGGTATTTCGGACAGAAGCGGAATGCATTCTCACCACCAACCACATACATTCCGAGGCCAACGGCAGCTACCGAAAAACCATCTTCGGGCTCCATGTAGGCAATGGGGTAATAATTATACGACTGCGCCACCCCCGAAAGCGTAGGATAATATTTATCGTTGTACTCGTGGCCAATCACTTCCTGAATGACCACCGCCATTTTTTCCTCTTCAATTTTGTAATTCACCGCATCGAAATACGCCTGCGCCGACTCCGTAAAAATGCTGGAATAAACCAGCTTGATGGCCATTTCAAGGTGTTGGTAACGCACCTCCAAATCGGGATGATTATTCGGAATGAGGTAGGTGGCATAAACTCCCGAAAAAGGTTGCAGCAACGAATCTTCGAACAATCCCGACGAGCGCACTGCCAGCGGCCTTTTAATCTTTTTAAGGTATTCGATCAGTCTTTTCCTGATCTTATCGTCGAATTCCGATTCAAGAAAATGTTTTCGGATGGCGCTATAATCGTTAAACGAATAAATATCGTCGTACAGGTTGTTGGTTTCAATAAACTTATCGAACTCCAGCGCTCCAATTACCGATGTTGAAGGAATACGGATATTCATTTCAGGAATCAGTTTCGCGAAATCGATGTTCTCGATAAAATTGCAGATAAAAGCGATACCTCTTCCCTTGCCGCCCAGCGAACCTTTTGCCATACGCACGATAAAGCGGCTGGACGACACAAATTCGGAGTCGAAATTTACAATGGTACCCCGCAAGCGTTCGAAGCGCACTTTTTTAAAACTGTCGAGGCAAAACTGCCGCAGTTCTTCAGGCGAATCAAAATCCGACATCTGAATCGGCATCAGCAATTCTGCCAGATTGATCTCGCCACGCGCCATGAGCCAGGTGGAAAAAGAGTTTCTGCTTCCGTGATATTGCAACGATTCTTCGGGAATATCTCTGAATTTCTCCTGAAACTCCACCAGGTTTTTTGCCTGCGCAATGGGCAACCCGTCCATGCCTTTAAATACAAAGTTTCCGAATCCCAATCGCCGGTACAGGAAATTGAAAATATCCATCGACAGGCTCTCCGAGTTTTTATTGATAAAATCGGCACCTACCTCTTTGGCACGTTGAGCATTGGAAATGTCGTGCGATTGCAAAAGCAAAGGAATAGGAAATTTCCGGGTTGATTGTGTAAACTTCAGCAAATCAATACCGGCATCTTCGTCTTCTACTCCATTTCGTTCAAACTTCACATCAGAAATTACACACAACATGTACCGCCGGTAGCTGTTTATAAATTTCACTGCCTCCTCGTAGTTGTCAGCCAGAATTACTTTTGGCCGGGCCCGCATCCGTAAAATTTTATGCAGCTCATCAGCGGCATCTTCATTCACCAAAACCTGTGTCTGGGTCATTACCGTGGTGTAAAGCATTGGCAGGTAACGCGAGTAATACTGAATACTGTCTTCCACCAACAAGATTATCCGAACGCTACCATTTTGTGTATCGCGTGCCACGTTGCTTTTGTCCTCGATGTATTTGATCATGGCCATAAAAACATTCGAGTTGCCGTTCCACACAAAAATGCGGTCGATAAAATCGAGTTTTCGGCGCTCGGCCTTGAAGAAACGCAAATCGGCATTGTTATTCACCAACAACAAAAGAGGTACTCTGGGGCGCAAATCCCTAATGGCACGGGCGGTTTCAACCGGTGTGTGTTTATCCATTCCGGCCATTACAATTATCAGATCGAAATCGCGGTGTTCCAGTATAAGTCTTGCCTCTTCCTGGGTGTGCACACTGGTAAAACGCGGTGCTGCATAAAGGTTTAGCTGCAAGTATTCGCCAAAAATTTTATCGCTGAACTGCCCCTCGCGCACAATGGAATACGAGTCGTAAAGCGTGGCCACCAGCAGTACTTCTTTTACTTTGGTGGGCATTAATTCCTGGAAAATATCGCGGTCGTTTTTGCGCTTTTTGTAAATGGTAGATAAAGATATGTTGTCGATGTCCATTGCTGATCGTATTTAGCTTTTGAAGTTAGGGAATTTTTGGTTTTTGAAGAATGACAGGCACAAAAAAATCCCGATCCGTCAGCTGACGGACCGGGATATAATATTTTTTAGTCATGCTGTAAGGATGTCATCTTTTTGAAAGATGACATCCTTTGACTTTATACGTTTAGTCTAATTTATGAATCACCAACCCTGAGCGTAATTTGGGTTCGAACCAGGTTGTTTTTGGTGGCATAATATTTCCGCTGTCGGCAATGTTAATCAACTGCTGCATCGAAACCGGGTACAGTGCAAAAGCAGCTTTCATTTCGCCCGAATCAACACGGCGTTTCAGTTCTGCCAAACCACGGATACCTCCAACAAAATCGATACGTTTTGACGTACGCAGGTCTTTGATATCCAAAATCGGATCGAGCACCTGGTTGGAAAGGATCGTTACATCCAGAATCCCAATCGGGTCTGAATCATCAAAAGTTCCTTCTTTTGCAGTTAATTTATACCAGCTTCCTGCCAGGTACAAACTGAATTCGTGCAATGTTGATGGTTTAAAAATCTCAGGTCCCATGTTCTCCACATCGAAACCTTTCGAAAGCTCGGCAAGGAAATCGATTTCCGACAAACCGTTCAAATCGGTTACCACGCGGTTGTAATCGATAATCTGCAGTTGGTTATCCGGAAAGTGTACAGCCATAAAATAGTTGTACTCCTCATCGCCTGTATGATTTGGATTCTGCGACGTTTTTTCGGCACCAATTCGCGCAGCAGCAGCAGCTCTGTGGTGACCGTCGGCTACATAAGTAAACGGAACTTTCTCTTCAAAAAGTTGCTCGAGTTTGGCATTTGTTTCGGCATCGTCGATGGTCCAGAAATGGTGACCAAAACCGTCTTCGGCAGTAAAATCGTAATCGGCAGCTTTGCTTTTTACAATGTTCTCAACAATGGCATCAATTTCAGCCACAGCTTTGTAAGCAAAAAATACCGGCTCGATATTGGCATTCAAATAACGCGTTAAAACCATGCGGTCTTCCTCTTTCTCCGGACGGGTAAGTTCGTGCTTTTTAATAATGCCGTTTTCGTAATCGGCACAGGCAGCAGCACCTACAATTCCGTACTGGGTAAGCCCATTCATGGTTTGTGCATAAATATAATATTTGGCCTCGGCATCGTCCTGCAGCCAACCTTTATCCTGAAAAGCTTTGAAGTTTTCAACGGCTTTGTTGTATACCGTTTCAGAGTGAATATCGTCCACTCCCGGGCATTCAATTTCGGCTTTTGTAATACGAAGCAACGATTTCTCTTTTCCTTCAGCCATTACAGCTGCTTCTTCCGAATTCATTACGTCGTAAGGAAGACATGCCAGTTCTTCAACAATTTCTTTTTGAGGACGAAGTCCTTTGAATGGTTTTATTATCGCCATGTTAAATTTACAGTTTATATGTTATTGAGTAAATGAGTGAATGAGTTAGTTTCACTCAGTAGCCATACACAAATTTTGAGACAAAAGTAGTTATTTATTCAGTTTCCTATTTAAAAATTTCTTATATCCGGCTGCTAATTTCGATAATTCAGTAAGGGAAGTTCTTGCCTCGATATAACTTTGTTCATCAATGTAATTTCTTCTGAAAGCTATTGTTGAACAAGCTAAACATTCACGAATTGAGCCACGCACAATTCGCAAATATCTTAAAGACAACGGAATACTCTCTCCGCATCCTTCCGCAATATTTAGTGAAATTGAAGTAGCTGCCCGGTTCAACTGGCTTCCCAATTCAAACCTTTCTTCTTTAGGAAACCGGATTATTAAATCGTAAACAAAATCTGTGAAATCGAGTGATTTTTTGTACAATTCCAACGATTCGAAATCGAAGAAACTGGAATGAGGATAATTTTTCATATTAATTGAATTTTAGGATGATCATAAAAGTTACAAAAAACAACACACTTTTACCAACCAACTCCCTCTCCTCAATCACTCATTCACCAAGTCCCTCAGTAACTCATTCACTATTTTACTCATTCGCTATTTTACCTTATTCACCTGATGTGTATTATCTCCGTTTTCAAAGAAATCAACAATTTGCTGAGCCGCTGCCAGACCGGCATTTAAGTTGGCCTCGGCTGTTTGTGCACCGGCTTTTTTAGGTGTAAAGAAAAATCTTCCGGGGAATTTCTCCTCAAACTCAGCTTCACTATCGGGTGTAAGATCCGACATGTATTTAATACCCGGTTTTTCTTCCATACACTTTACCAGATCGGGCTCATTGATAACCTCTTTTCGGGCGGTGTTCACCAAAATACTGCCATCTTTTAAGTGTGAAAGCACTTCGGCACTAACCGATTTAATGTGCTCGCCACGTGCCGGAACATGAATGGAAACGATATCGCTCTTTTCGTAGAGATCTTCCAGCGATTTAGCCACTTTCAGCCCAATTGCAGCTGCAGCACCTTTACTGTAGCGGGTGTAAACGATTACTTTCATTCCCATGGCGCGTGCAATGCGGAAAACATTTCGGGCAACGTATCCAAATCCGTGCAGTCCGAGTGTACGGCCACGCATTTCGCCACCTGGTTTTCCGGAATACATTTCGCGCAAACCCATTATGGCCAAACCAATAGCTAACTCTGCTACGGCATTTGCGTTTTGTCCGGGCGTATTCATTACCACAATGTTGTTGGCTGTAGCAGCATCAAGATCAACATTGTCGTAACCGGCACCCGCGCGTACTACGATTTTTAGTTTTTTACCGGCGTTTAGTACTTCCTCATCAAACTTATCGCTGCGGATTATTGCCGCGTCAACATCGGCAACAGCTTCCAACAGCTCTTGTTTTTCTGTGTACCTCTCGAGCAACTGAAGCTCGTAACCGGCTTTCTCAAAAATTTTACTGATTTTTTTTACAGCAACCGGTGCAAACGGTTTTTCTGTAGCTATTAAGACTTTTCTCATCACTCATAAAAATTTAGGTAGAAAAAATGCAGGACGTCTGCCCTGCATTTTCGATAGTTTTATAAATTGAATTACTTCATTTTTTCAAACTCTTGCATGGCATCTACCAATGCCTGAATACTTTCAACAGGCATTGCATTGTAAATTGAGGCTCTGAAACCACCAACCGAGCGGTGTCCTTTAATTCCCAACATACCTTTTGCAGTTGCGAACTCCAGAAACTCTTTCTCAAATTCGGCATACTCCGGAGTCATCACAAAAGTTACGTTCATTAACGAACGATCTTCTTTTGCCAGTACGGTACCCTGGAACATTTTATTACGATCGATTTCATCGTAAAGGATTTTTGCTTTTTCAATGTTCTTTTGCTCCATTGCTTCCACTCCTCCGTTTTCTTTTAACCAGATTAAGGTTTGCAAACAAGCAAAAACAGGAAGTGTTGATGGTGTATTAAACATCGACTCGGCTTTAATATGCGTTGTGTAATCCAACATGGTTGGAATCGGGCGCTCTACTTTTCCAAGTGCTGCATCTTTTACAATTACCAGAGTAGCTCCTGATGGACCAAGGTTTTTCTGTGCACCTGCATAGATCAAATCATATTTCGACACATCGATCGGGCGACTGAAAATATCTGAAGACATATCGGCTACCAAAGGCACATCAACTTCCGGAGTAGGAATTTGTGTTCCGTAAATAGTGTTATTTGATGTATAGTGGAAATAACTTACATCCGATGGCACTTCGTAACCTTTTGGAATGTAGTTATAAACGGTGTCGGCCGATGAAGCAACTTCAACAACTTCGCCAAGAAATTTGGCTTCTTTAATGGCTTTTTTCGACCATGCACCTGTATTTAAATATGCTGCTTTTTTATCCAGTAAATTGTATGGAGCCATTAAAAACTGTGTGCTGGCACCACCTTGCAAGAAAAGCACCGAATAACCTTCCGGCACTTTAAGTAATTCTTTTACCAAAGCAACTGCCTCGTCCATTACAGCAACAAACTCTTTACTACGGTGCGAAACTTCCATTACAGAAAGTCCGGTTCCGGCAAAGTTTAAAGCAGCCTCAGCAGTTTTTTCCTTTGTAAATTCCGGCAGAATTGAAGGTCCTGCGTAAAAATTGTGCTTCTTCATATAATACAACAATTAAGGTGAGTAATTAAATTTTTTACCTTTTAAACACCACTATAAAGT
>JGI12573J12842_1000634_pt1 | contig 11144 bp, 10 predicted proteins | sample TtanPargueraPR_7_FD_12842 | JGI IMG/M metagenome (IMG submission 12842)
TAGTTTACTGCCTGGCTTCCTTTCTTTTTAATATTCGTGGTTTTCTCTCAAATTTAATCCAATATATCCTTTAATTAATGTTGAATCAAATCTAAGGTAAAGGACGGTGCAAAAAAGCACATTCAAAATGGATCGGATCCCTATCACAAACACATTTGTTTGTATGCTCACCAGGTTAATGCCCCTGCAACATGATTTTGGAACCACCAGTTGAGCCGTGCTTCTGTTGTAAACCTGCGAAAGGCCCACGGAGATGCTTAAAGTCGTTTTGCATAGCTACAAAAGCACCAAATTACCAACAAAAGTACCGTTGTAGCCCTGCGAAAGCAGTTTTGAGAACACGGCGGAGCTTTCGTAGCCGTACGAAAGCAGTAAATAGAACTATTTGGTGGAAGCGTACGCCTGAGAAAGCACCAAATAGTACTCGGGGAAGCTTTCGTAGCCGTACGAAAGCACCAAATAAGGTTCAAAAGTACCGTTGTAGCCCTACGAAAGTTACAAATAGCGCTCCCGGGAGCTCTTGTAATCAGATAGTTAGGTGTTTTTTTGTGGCTGGGGGCTTCGTGGAAACCCGCCCACGGTAAGGCTTACGGGCTATGCTTAACCCCGGCATTAATGCCGGGGTTAGTCAACTAACGCCAGCAAATGGGCTTTAGCCCTTACTTTTGTATACCCCTACTTTTCGTTGACACCATATTGTTTTTGTTAAGCAGAATTGTAACTTTAAACAAAAAAGAATCAAGCCTTTGAATACGTACCCTGAAATTATAAGATTTGCGCAATAAGTTGGTTTTCAGGTAGGTTGGGCATGGTTGAAAGAAACACAAAACATTAATTAATACTATAAGAAATGGACAAAAAAAAGATAGCTTGGCAATTTAAAATTCCGATATATAGTGGTATTCTTCTAACGTTAACTGGGCTTTTCTTACAGATATTAGTAAGAATTAATTATTTTATTTCTCCTGAGTCCATAGACACCAAATATATACCGTTGATTTTTATATTTGTTGGTGTTGTTGTTGTATATAGTCTGTTAAGTAAAGAGAATAAGAAAAAAAGTGATAAAGTTTCAATATCTTTTCTTCAAAGAGTTGTTTCCGTATTAGGTTTATTAATTCTAGTATCTGCAGTAGTAAATTTAGTATCATTGTTTTTATTCGAAGAGTACAATAACTCAACAGACTTTATGATTGATGCAATTATTTTGCTAATGGGTATTGCTTTGTTACTTTCTTTATACTTAGCACCTGGTGAAAGACTAAGAATCCTTGATAAGCTAATAATAAAGTCTGCATTTATTGAAGCTGAAGACGAAAATGTAACTGACAACATTGATAAAGAATCGATAGATGATTCCGAATTCACTGAAAAAAAAACTGACGAGTTAGTGAGCATTGACTCAACCGAGGCGATTTTCAGAATTTCCTATAATAGACTGAGTAAACAAGAGTATTCATTAAAAAAACAAGCTAATGTCTATTTAATAATTGGATGTTTGATTTCTGTCGGTGGCTTATTAGCGTTGCTCTATGTAATTCAATTGAATTCTTATGGCTCAGTAACAACTTTGCTTTCTAAATTCAATTATTTCAGTAGACTTTCTCTTGTCATTTTTGTGGAGTTGCTTGCATTATTTTTTCTTAAGCTTCATAAGGAAAACATTAGAAATGTTAAGTATTATCAAAACGAAATGACAAATATTGAGTTAAAATATTTGGCTCTTTTGTGCTCAAAAGAAAATGCAGACATGACGGATTTTTCTGATATTATAAAGTCTTTTTCTTCAACGGAACGTAATTTTATCTTAAATAAAGGAGAATCAACAGTTGACTTGGAATTGCTAAAATCAGACAATAATAAATTGGATAGTATCTTAAAAAATATTACATCAATAATAGATAAAGCAAAATAACAACATGCCCAATTGTATATGGTAGACGGGGGGGAGTGGTCTGACAAGTCATACCTTACGCCCAATTTAAAGCTGGATTGACAGGATTTCTTCCAGAAATCCCGCCGACCACAAACAAGTGACGGAATATCTCCAAAGATTATATAGATAGCCTTAAATAACCTATAATTATGAAAGAGAAAAGCTGTTTTGTGATAATGCCAATATCTGACACACGCTCGCGCCGATTTGCAATCGGTGTGTCTTCGATAGAATTGAAATGAACTTATCAGCCTATGGCTGAGGTATGGATTACATTCCGTCCGTCAGCTGACGGATCGGGACGCACCAGCGGAGCTACCAATCCCTTACCGTCTCTTCCTCCTAAATCCCGGATTCTGATTTCCGCGTTTTTTGTTTCGGTTCTCAAAAAACTCCTGTCGCTTACGTTTTTTTTCTGCTTCAAACTCTTTCTTTTCGCTGTCGTTCATGGGCTTGTCGGTCTGCGGAAAAGGATTGTTGCCGGCTACATCGATTTTTAGTTTTATCAACTTTTCAATGCTTTTCATATAGGCATTTTCTTCCGGCTCGCAAAGCGATAGTGCCACACCTTCTTCGCCGGCCCGGCCACATCGGCCAATACGGTGTACATAGGTTTCGGGCTCGTTGGGTATGTCGTAGTTAATTACATAACGCAGTTTGTCAATATCAATACCCCTTGCCGCAATATCGGTGGCTACCAACACGCGTATTTCTCCTTTTTTAAACCGCAATAAGGCCTTTTGGCGTTGATTCTGACTCTTTTCGCCATGAATGGCTGCACTCTCGATTTTTTTATTTCGCAGGTTGCGTACAATTCGGTCGGCCCCATGTTTGGTTCTCGAAAACAGCAGTACCTGCTCTATGTCTTTATTTTTAAGAATGTGCAACAGCAAGTCCTTTTTATCGCTTTTGTTGGTGAAATAGATTTGCTGTTGTATGGTTTCGGCAGTTGAGGAAACCGGGTTCACCGCCACCTTTTTCGGATTCACCAGAATTTGTTGCGAAAGCTTTACAATTTTGTTTGGCATAGTAGCCGAAAAGAACAACGATTGCCGCTGTCTGGGTAATAGCTTCAGCAGTTTGTTAATGTCGTGAATAAAACCCATGTCGAGCATCCGGTCGGCCTCGTCTAATACAAAATACTTTACATCGCGCAGCGAAATATGCTTCTGACTGATTAAATCGAGCAAACGGCCGGGTGTGGCAACCAGTATATCAACACCTTTTTGCAGTTGGCGTACCTGCGGGTTTTGCGGCACACCGCCAAAAATGACAGTGTTTTGCAGGTTGCTGTATTTGCCGTATGCGTCAAAACTTTCGCCTATTTGTATGGCCAGCTCGCGGGTAGGGGTAACCACCAGCGATTTTATCTGTCGTCTACCCTTTTCGTGGCGGGTAGTGTTTATTAAATGCTGAATGATAGGAATAGCAAAAGCGGCCGTTTTACCGGTGCCGGTTTGGGCGCTACCCAAAACATCTTTTCGTTCTAATACCAGTGGAATTGCCTGCGCCTGAATAGAGGTTGGTTCCGAGTAGTTTTCATCCTTTAATGCCTTTAGTATGGCAGGATGCAATTGTAAATCTTCAAATTTCATTATTGTTTTCTATGGTAAACAAGGGCTCACAAAATAATAACCATGAATAAAGAGCACATTGCTACCAAACCGCTACCCCTCTGTTTTTGTTCTAAACCGCGGCAAAGATACTACAAATAATAACTTCGCATCGTTGATGTAATTTTGGCGGTCTGACTAGTCATATCTTCTACCCAATTTTGGCGGGATCTGTCCGCTACGACCTTAATCCTCCAACATTTACACTCTACAAAAAACCAAAACAAAAACCTACCAATGTCCGTTATGGACAAGGTTAAAGGACAGTAGCAATAAACAATGAAGTTAAAATTAAACGCACAAGTGGATAAGTATCTTATTGATGGCTGTATGCGTTGCAAATATGGAGGAACACCTCAATGCAAAGTCAATAACTGGAGACCGGAATTGGAAATGCTCAGGCAAATAGTGCTGGAGTGTGGATTAACAGAAGAACTGAAATGGGGCGTTCCGTGCTATACCGTCGAAGGTAAAAATGTTGTACTGGTTAGTGCCTTTAAAGATTATGCTTCTCTAAGTTTTTTCAAAGGGGCCTTATTGATTGATAAACATAAGATGCTGAGTAAACATGGTGAAAGTTCACAATCGGTGCGACTGATTAAGTTTACAACTGTTGATGAAATAACACAAAACCAGGATGTTTTAAAAGACTATGTGCTGGAAGCAGTTAAAAATGAGAAATCGGGGAAGAAGGTGGAAACAAAGAAAAATCCTGAACCTTTACCCGCCGAATTACTTCAGGCTTTTGAAAATGATCCTGTTTTCGAGGAAGCTTTTTACGCTTTAACCCCGGGTCGACAAAGAGGCTACATAATTTATTTTTCGCAAGCCAAACAATCGCAAACAAGAATTGGAAGAATTGAAAAATATAAAGAACAGATACTGAACGGAGTTGGGCTAAATGATAAGTACAAGCGAACATCATAAAAGAAAACCCGGTCTTCTGCTATTTTGGATTGGAATGGAACGGAAAGTTTATTGAATCGGGAAATGCTGAACTTAAAAAAAGAAAAGCTGTTACCTTTGAAAAATAAAATCAGAATATATGCTAATCGTAATATCGCCGGCAAAATCACTGAACTATAAAACACTACCGGTACTCTTTTTTAGATCAAAACGTTATTAAACATGAGAATAACAAGCAGTAAACTAATATTGGTGGTAACAGTTGCTTTTATAAGCTGCACTTTAACCGTTCAGTCTCAGGAAAAACATCACAATTATTTTTTCGAAGATTTTGATTCTTCAACTTCACAACTATTTAAATATGGTTCTGTTGGGGAAAAAGCTGATTTTACCTGGAAAATCGGAATCGAATCCACCACAGAGCCCGGAACCAATATTCTATTGTTTAAAATTAATCCCGCTGAGGAAGCCGGGGCAGGAAAAGGACCTGAAATTATTTCAAACAATTTCACACATTTTGGTTCTTATGCCGCACGTTTAAAAGTTCCTGATGTACGAGATGTTCAACCAAACGTAGGAGCTGTGGTAGGTTATTTTACTTATTTTTCGGATACTATAGCCGGACTAAGCGAAATTGACTTTGAATGGCTTATTGCCGATCCGGAAATTATTTATATTGGTACATGGACCGGATTTCCAGGAAAACTTAGAAGGATAGGACGAGTTATTAATATGGCTAGCGGTACTATTTATGAAACCAGTACCAGGGAAAACCACAAGGGCATAAGTGCTCCTCTAACCGGTGCTCAATGTCAGCCTGAAACAATTCAAGCTATTGAAGGTTTTGATGCATCATCACAATTCCACACTTACGGATTTGATTGGTATTCCGATTCAATTAGATGGTGGATGATTCATCCGGCGACTAACGATACGATTGTATTATGGAATTATAAAGGTTCGCAAATGGGTATCCCTCAAAACAGTTCGTTATACCGGATGAATTTTTGGCATACCGATAACTGGCCAGTTGTAAGCAATCCAACTTCAATTGAAAAACCAAAAAAGCGATTTGAGCTTGAGGTTGACTGGATGTCTTATGATCCGTTGAAAAAACAATAAAAAAGTCCTCAACAGAATCGGATTACTCGTCAGCATTGCTGCGAGGAGTTTCAATCAATAACTACCAAAGTGCTGAACTTTAAAAAGGAAAAGCTGTTAAATTTGAAAAAGAAAATCAGAACATATGCTAATCGTAATATCACCGGCCAAATCGCTGGATTATAAAACACCACCGGTAACCACAACGTACACTATGCCCGACATGCTCGACGAGTCGGAAAAGATACTTCCGAAACTGCGGAAGATGAAACCCAAACAACTTTCGGAGTTGATGGGAATTTCGGCCAGTCTGGGGCAGCTGAATTATGATCGTTTTCAAACCTGGCACCAGCCATTTACACCCGAGAATGCCAAACAGGCGGTTCTGGCTTTTAGCGGCGATGTTTTCCAGGGACTGGAAGCTCCTTCAATGAGTGAAGAACAATTGTTGAAGTTACAATCGAAGTTGCGGATTCTATCCGGTCTTTATGGGGTTTTGCGCCCGCTGGATTTGATGCAACCTTACCGCCTTGAGATGGGGACAAAAATCAAAATACAACGTTCGGCTGATCTGTATGCGTTCTGGAAAAACAAAATTACGCCAAAAGTGCAGGAAGCCATTGATGAGTCGGGGAGTAAGGTGCTGATTAACCTGGCATCAAACGAATACTTCAAAAGTATCGATACCAAAAAACTCGATGCCGCAATTGTAACACCGCAGTTTAAAGACATGAAAAACGGTGAATACAAAATGATCTCCTTTTTTGCCAAAAAAGCACGTGGCCTGATGACACGTTTTATCGTTGAAAATGACATTGATAATGTGAACGACCTGCAGGCTTTTGATGCTGAGGGGTATGTTTATAATCCGCGTTTATCGAAGGTTGGGAATCCGGTGTTTACCAGGGGGTGATTGGGGGCAAATTTCCCCTCCTGTCAGGAGGGGGGAACCGCGTTTACGGCGGTGGGGTGGTAAGAGTTGATCGAAACAATAACACCACCTCCCCACTGATTCCGTTGCACTCCATCAGTGGTACTCCTCCTCAAAGGAGGAGAAATTGGGCAGTAAAAAACAAAAATGCCAGCTGAAAACTCAGCTGGCATTTTTTATTAATCCTTAATCGTTCGTCCTTTAAAACGGCAAATCTCCGGCCGAATCTTCCGATGGTTCAGGTGGAATATCATCCATCCCGAACTCCGGTGGTGGCTCAGGTAAGTTACCGTCGGCGCTTACTTTATCAATCTTCCAGGCATTAATATTGTGAAACCAGCGTCCGTTATATTCGCGCGATTCCAGGTTAAAAGATACATCAACTTCCTCTCCTGCAGACAGTCCCTTTACCAAATCAACTTTATCGCCAAATAAAGTAAAACATACCTTACGTGGATATTGCTCGTCTGTTTCAATTACAAATTCTTGTTTGCTCCATTCTTTTCCTGCCCGGCTTACACCCGACTCAGGTTTTAAAATCTGATCAACTTTTCCTTTTACGCTTAATGCCATTTCCTAATTTTTTATTTCAGGAACGAAGATAAAAAAAAGAAACCCTTTGCCTAAAAACAGACAAAGGGTTTTTTTCAACAATAGTTTTTGTTGCTTATTCTTTAACTATCTCCAGTAATTCAACTTCGAAAATTAAAGCCATATTTGGTTCAATTGCTCCTCCCGGACGTGGGTTTGCGCCATAAGCTAAATTAGATGGGATGTAAACTTTCCATTTTGATCCAACCGGCATTAGTTGCAATGCTTCAGTCCAACCCGGAATTACCTGGGTAACACCAAATACAACTGGCTCACCTCTGTCAACTGAACTGTCGAAAACAGTACCATCGATTAAGGTTCCGTGGTAGTGTACGCGCACCTTATCTGTTTCACCTGGTTTTTCGCCAGTACCTTCAGTAAGTACTTCGTATTGTAAACCGCTTTCGGTAGTTGTTACTCCTTCGCGTTTTCCATTCTCTTCCAAAAATTTATTGCCTTCTTCAAGGTTTGCCTGATTTTCGCGCTCGGCGGCTTCACGGAAAAAACGCTGTACCATTGCGTTTGCGTCAGCTTCTGTAATTTCTACTTCTTCGCCTAACGATGCTAAACGGAAAGCAGCAGCCATTGCTTCAATATTCATTTTGTCAGCTTCGGGAGCTGTTTCAAGTTGTTGTTTGTTATTGGCACCAACTAAAACTCCAATTGCATAACTTACTGAATCGGCACTGGTTTCCAATTTTACCGATGCCGGACCACCTTGCTGGCAAGATGTAGCAGCAACAATCAATGCTACTACAAATACATAAATAATACTGTTCTTCATTTGTTAATTTTTTTTGGCCGTTAGCCGACCGTATTTTTATTATTCTACAATTTCTAATAATTCAACCTCGAAAATAAGAGTAGCGTTTGGTCCGATAACTCCGCCTGCTCCGTTTGGCCCGTAAGCCAGGTTTGAAGGAATATACAGTTTCCATTTTGAGCCAACCGACATCAATTGCAAGGCTTCAACCCATCCCGGAATTACACCGTTTACAGGGAAAACAGCTGGTTGGTTGCGCTCTACCGAACTATCGAAAACAGTGCCGTCGACCAATGTACCGTGGTAGTGACATTTTACCTGGTTGCCGGCGGTTGGAATGTCGCCTTCTCCTTCGGTTATTACTTCGTATTGTAATCCGCTGGGCAATTGAATCACACCTTCGTTTTTAGCGTTATCGGCTAAAAAGGCATTGCCTTCTTCAAGGTTTTTATTGCCATCGGCAGCTTGCGACTCGGCCATGAATGACTCGAGAATCTGGTTGGCGTCTTCAGGTTTCATTCTTGGTGGAACGCCTGAAAAAACATCCTGCAAAGCTGTAATGAAAGCGGTTGGATGAACGGTTTTAACTCCTGATTGGATGAGATTTGCAGAAATACTCATTCCTAGTGCATAACTAAATTTTTGTAAATCGTCTTTTAATTCGAAATCTGCCATTTTATTTTTTTCTGAATTCAAGTGGGCGAAGATAAAGTAATTTTTTGGTAATAAGGTAATTGAAGTTTTATAATTTGGCGGAGAATTTAAATTCAAAAAAAATAGTCTTTTATGGTAATTATAAGCTGATTAACTTTACAAATGTATTGATGCTATAATTACAGACAACATTAGTCTTATGCGATCGACCACATTATTTTTCGAAAATTTGAGAGTAGCTTTCTCTTCGGTTAGGAGTAATCTGTTGCGCACCACGCTTACTGTTATGATTATTGCAGTGGGAATAACAGCCCTGGTTGGAATTTTAACAGCTATCGATTCGATAAAAAACTCGATAACCAAAGAATTTGCCGTGATGGGTGCCAACACTTTTTCGATTACAAGCGGAGGATTGCGCACGCAGGGAAATATTCGCTATCGTACAAAAAACTACTCGTACATTTCGTACTATCAGGCAAAGGAATTTAAGGAGCTTTTCGATTTTCCGGCAACAACATCTATTTCGGTTTCGTCGACCGGGGCAGCAACTATAAAATACCAGTCGGAAAAAACCAACCCGAATATTGCTGTGCGTGGAATCGACGAAAATTATCTGGGAACAGCGGGTTACGAAATCGGAACGGGCAGAAGTTTTAGTAATCAAGACATTCAGGATGGCCGAAATGTGGTACTTCTGGGCAGTAGTTTGGCGAAAAGTTTATTTAAAGGAGGCGAAAACCCGCTGCAGAAAGTGGTGAGTATTGGTAGCGGAAAATATAAAGTGGTAGGTGTTTTAAAAGAAAAGGGAAGTGGATTTGGAATGAACAGCGATAGGATTTGTTTTATTCCGTTCACGAATTCGAGGGCTTATTTCTCACGTCCAAACATGAATTTTGATGTGCAGGTAAAAGTTGATCGTCCGGAGTTGATGGATGCAGCAGTGGGGCAGGCCGAAGCTATATTTAGGGTTGTGCGAAATTTAGATCCGCTCGACGGTTCGGACTTTAGCATCGAAAAAAGTGATAACCTGGCCAACATGCTTCTGGAAAATATTAAGAATATTACGCTGGTGGCAACAATAATAGGGTTGATTACTTTGTTTGGTGCGGCTATTGGCTTAATGAATATTATGCTGGTAACGGTAACCGAACGAACCCGCGAAATTGGGGTCCGGAAAGCTATCGGAGCCAAAAGTACTACCGTAAAACAGCAGTTCTTAATGGAAGCAATTCTGGTTGGGCAAATGGGCGGATTTGTAGGAATAATCCTTGGAATACTGGCTGGAAATGGTGTTGCCCGCCTAATTGATTCACCTTTCTTTATCCCCTGGACCTGGATCATTCTGGGTGTTGTGTTGTGTTTTATTGTGGGAATTATTTCCGGTTACTACCCGGCACAAAAAGCTTCAAAGCTCGATCCGATTGAATCGTTACGTTATGAGTAAACGTAAGGCAAAAGTAAAAAGTTGAAAGGCAAAAGTTGAGTGTAGCGAATTGAAAATCGGCCAAAGCCAAATCCCGACCGTAGCGTCGGTAGCAAAAGTGTTTGTCATCTCGAAGCGAAGCGAGAGGATCTGTTAGTGCTTATACGAATTCAATATCCATCAGTCTTAATTCAATCTGCATCAATCTCATCAACAGAAAAACTCAGTCACTAGTTTTTCAAGTCGTCAGTCCTTCAATCCTTCCAACTTTAGTAAATAAAAAAAAGGGACGCCTTTCGACATCCCTTTCCATACAGTATATAATTGTAAAATTATTTTACTGAATCCATGTACTCGATCAATTCGCAAACTTTTGCTGAGTAACCCATTTCGTTGTCGTACCATGATACAACTTTTACGAAAGTGTCAGTTAAAGCGATACCTGCTTTTGCATCGAAAACAGAAGTTTGAGTTTCACCGATGAAGTCGTTAGAAACAACCTGATCTTCAGTGTAACCTAAAATACCTTTCAATTCACCTTCTGAAGCTGCTTTCATTGCTGCACAAATTTCTGCGTACGAAGCACCTTTAGCCAGGTTTACAGTAAGGTCAACAACTGATACGTCAGGAGTTGGAACACGGAAAGCCATACCTGTAAGTTTTCCGTTCAATTCAGGAATTACTTTACCTACAGCTTTAGCAGCACCAGTAGATGAAGGGATGATGTTTTGACCAGCACCACGTCCACCTCTCCAGTCTTTTGCTGAAGGACCGTCAACTGTTTTCTGAGTTGCAGTAGTAGCGTGAACTGTAGTCATCAAACCGTCAACAATACCGAAGTTGTCGTTCAATACTTTAGCGATAGGAGCCAAACAGTTTGTAGTACAAGATGCGTTAGAAACAAAAGTCATATCATTGCTGTATGATTTGTTGTTTACGCCCATAACGAACATTGGAGTGTCGTCTTTTGATGGAGCAGACATTACAACTTTTTTAGCACCTGCGTCGATGTGACCCTGAGCTGATTCTTTAGTTAAGAAAAGACCAGTTGATTCAACAACGTACTCAGCACCAACAGCACCCCAGTTAATGTCAGCAGGATTACGCTCAGCAGTAACGCGAACAACGTTTCCGTTAACAACCAAAGCACCGTCTTTTACTTCAACAGTACCGTCGAAACGACCGTGAGTTGAATCATATTTCAACATGTAAGCCATATAGTCAAC
>JGI12573J12842_1000635_pt1 | contig 11131 bp, 8 predicted proteins | sample TtanPargueraPR_7_FD_12842 | JGI IMG/M metagenome (IMG submission 12842)
AGCATAGAAACCCATGCCCTTAGGGCAAGGTCAGAGTTCAGTGGCTCTGCCATCAGAACGACTCACTTGTTACTCTCAAGGCCAGTTGTCCCCACAACTGCAAAGCCAAGGAGTAACAAATGAGTCGGTTTCGGAAATTATCACAAACACTATGGCACTGCCAGTATCACATTGTTTGGGTTCCCAAGTATCGGTATCGTGTTTTGAAGGGCGCCATTGGTCACGAAGTCGAGACTTGTATTCATGTATTCTCAGAGCAGCAAGGCAGTGAAATTGTCGAACTCAACGTGCAAGTGGATCATGTGTACCTTCTGGTGATGATACCGCCCAAGGTATCGATATTCGGATTTTTAGGCACGGTAAAGGGGCGAACGGCGATTCGTGTATTGAACAAGTTTCGCAAACTCAAAGAGAAGCCCTATTGGGGCAATCATTTCTGGTCACGGGGTTATTGTGTGGCCACCGTTGGTATGGACACGGAAATGATCACCAAATATATCCGCTATCAGGAGCAGAAAGAGCGTGAGACAGAGAAACCGCGTTATTAGATTGAACAACATTCCGGGGACAGCGATAACCTTGCCCCCTCAGGGGGCAAGGCAATTAATCCCCTTTTAGGGGTTATTTCAGAGCCGGCCCCTCTGGGGTCGGGTATCTACTATTTATAGATGGTTGTGGATCCTTGAGCAATTTTAAACGGACCCCACAACCCCTCTATGATTTAAAAATCTATGAATACTGTCAGCGACTCTTTCTGCAGTTCTGCCATCCCAAAGATTTGGGGGCGATGGAGTGGGTTGCGGTGAGGATAAGCATGATTCGATAGCCTGTTGGACATTGTGTAGGCTACATAGACGATTGGTGCCCTCAGTTAAGGTGATCGGGCGTTCAGTATTCTCACGCAAGGTCAGGCACGGGATACCCAGGTAGGTCGTTTCCTCTTGGATTCCGCCGGAATCTGTAAGGGCAAATCTGCAGTTAAAGATAAGATTCATAAATTCCACGTAGCTCAGGGGGCTGAGACTCCGCAGTCTTTTTGAGTCATTAAGAAGGGGCATCAGGTTGAAGCGCTCCAAGCGCTCCCTCGTGCGAGGGTGAATTGGAAAAACCACGGGCATTTTGGTGGAGAGATCTGTCAGGACGTCTACCAGAGGAGCTAAGGTTTCCTTCTGATCCACGTTAGACGGGCGATGCAGTGTGACAACAGCATAATCCCGGTCAGCCAGCCCCATTTGCTTGATAGAGGATGCTGATTCAATTTTAGACCTCATCATTTCGAGTGAGTCGATCATGATATTGCCGACCCTTTCGATTTGGCCATTCGCTTTACCTTCACTTTTAAGATTTTCGTCACCATCGGGTGACGGTGTCCAGAGAAGATCAACGATGGCATCTGTGACTATGCGGTTGATTTCTTCGGGCATCGTTCTATCGTAAGAACGTAGCCCAGCTTCTAGATGTGCTGTCGGGATGCCGAGCTTGACGGCCGCAAGAGTAGCGGCAACGGTTGAATTGACGTCGCCTACCACTACGACAAGATCTGGACGGCTCTCAACAAGAGCCTGCTCGTAGGCTATCATTACGCGTCCGGTCTGCTCTGCATGCGTTCCGCTTCCTACTCCAAGATGCAGATGTGGAGCAGGTAGCATAAGATCTTCGAAAAACGAGTCAGACATGTTCAAGTCATAATGCTGTCCGGTATGTACGATAACTGCATCTGCCCAGCTTCTGCGTTTCAGTTCGTGGTACAAAGGGGCGATTTTCATAAAGTTTGGCCGTGCCGCAGCAATTAAATGAATTTTTAATAATTTTTGAGGAATATTCATTTTCTTATTTTTGTCTCTCATTCTTTCGGGTTGAGCCATTTCGGCCAAATTGTGCAGGCCTTTTCGAAGACCTGAAATTGATGCCTGGCAATAGAATTAGGCATCCATTAAAAAAAGTAGATTATGGTGGGGCATTACCTGATTATGACATTGCTATCAATGATCTATAGTTAAACTATTCATAAGGAAATAAAAGTAGCTTGCTTTTCAGGATTCGTTAAGAAGCTGGAAGTTTTGTTTCTCCTGATTCTTAGATTATTGAAGGTTATTTTTATGACCACATAGAGTGTGATTTACACTAAATCTTCTATGTTATTTTCACAAGAAGAATTTTTAAAATATTTTCTAATTAATCCAAAAATACAGTTGATTTGAAATCTATAGAAAAACCATCTAACCATATATATAATGTTAGATAAACCGTAATTATTAATTCTTATTTTCCATGAATCAATATTTCCAACAAGATGGTTTTTTGCGATTTGTTCGAACCACCATTTTGCAGTTACCTTATTTTTGGAAATCGGATTTGAAATTAATTTTATAAAATGAAAAATTTTTTTTTCCTTTTTTTCGCTTAGCGTATAAGGGGCGTAGTTGTCATCTATTATCACAGGTTTTAGTTTGTAACTTTTGTATCCATATTTTGAAATTTCTATAGAAATTATTGTGGATATTTTGGTCCAGTTAACGATTGACCGATGTGCGTCGTCGATAAATTGGAAATTACCTAATGAATAAATGATTAACCCTTTATGGTATTCTTCTATGCCCTGTAAAACACTTGGATGATGTCCTATGATAATGTCACAACCCTCGTCTATGAATAATCGAGCATTTGTTATTTGTTCTGGTGAAGGATAGAATACGTTTTCTATACCCCAGTGCAGGGAAACGACAACAACATCGACTCTGCTTTTTAGAGAACGTATATCTTCTATAATTTTCTTTTTGTTTAGATTGTTAAGATATTTGTTATTGTTAAATCCCGGTATTTTTATTCCATTGTATCCAAGAAATCCAATGTTAATGTTTTTCATCCGAATAATGACAGATGAATCTCCATGATTGTAATTTCTTGCGCCTATAAAATGCGCACCATGATTCTTTATTGTTTTAATCGTAGATCTAAAACCGCTTTCGCCTTTATCCAAGATATGATTGTTTGCAATATTGAACACATTAAATCCTGCATCGATAGCGAATTGTAGTTTGTCAGGATGAGTGCTAAGAGGAACGGCTCTTTGAATATGTTGTCCCTTATCAAACAGCACGGTTTCTAAATTAGCAAATGCGATATCGCCTTGCGTAATGTAATCTTTTACATTCTCAAAGGGGCTCAGGCCGCTTTTTGAGTGCAGACAAACATCTCCGACTGCATTTAAGATTACGTGGTTCATGCTTTAATCCCCAAAGTTTAGTTTTAGTTTTTGTATTAAAAAACGATATTTACCGCTATGAGTTCGGTCAATTTTCTTTTTAAATTTAATTTCTACCTTAAAATTATTACCTAATTTTTGATGTAATTCATTTAGAATTTTCTTATGGTCTAAATCATTATAAGTGCTTTTCTTCACGATGTACAATATCACTTCGCCTCTATTTTCTTGATAGAATTGGAATTGTTTTACATTGTCAAAAACGTCTGAATGCATGTTTATGGCAGTCATTGTGATCATGCGATTATCATTAGAAACCAAAATTTCTTGTAGCCTTCCTTCCACTCCATTAATCATTTTGTAATTTCGGCCACATTCACATTTTTGGTCTGAATATAATGCAAGATCCATTGTTTTATATCTAATAAGCGGACAAGCGAAATTTGTTAAACTTGTTCCAATAATTTCAACAAGTTCGTTTCTAGTCGGGTTGGTATTGCCTTCTTTAGAAACGAATTCTGCAATTCCGTATTCGGGTACTATATGATATCTATTGCTTTGTTCGCATTCACTCGCAAGAATTGCTCTTTCTTCATGACCATACCAACTAAATACTCTGCATTTAAATATCTGCTCAAAAAGACTTCTTTGCCAATCGTATAGGTTCTCTGAACCGCATAGCACGGCTTTTAGACTATTTATTGGTTGTATATCATTTTCTTTAAAGTAATTTGCAAGAATTGTTAGTGTAGAAGGGTAAACATGTAAAAATTTTGGCTCAAATTTTCTAATTTTATCTATAAGCCGAGGAATAATACTATCTATTAAATGATATGAAGATATTACAAGAATATTGTGGACAGGATTGTATTCGTAAAATTTCCCCTTTTCGGAATTTTTAATAATATTTCCGCGAAGTATTACTCTTCGATCATTTAATTTAAAACCAACTCTCATCCATTGGCTTACAATGAAGGCCCACTCAATTTCATCTGATATATATTTTTCGTGATAAAGTCCGAGTGGTATGCCGGTTGACCCTCCTGTTGTTGTGTATTTAAGATATTTTTTGGGATATCTACGAGATAACAAATCATTTAAGTTGTTTTGTATATCAAATTTAGTTAAAAACGGTAATTGTTTCAAATCATATAAATTTTGAATATCGTTAGGCTTTAAATTTCTCTGGTTAAAAATTCTTCTATAATATGGAACGTAATTATAGGCATATTTCAATAATTCTTCTAATTTTCTTATCTGATATTCTTGATGTTCTTTTTCCGTCAAATATTCTCTGGATAAAATAAACTTTAATGTGTCTCTAAAAGTTTTCCCTGCCCTAATATTTGGAGGGACAAAACTATAACAGTATCTGACTAATGGGATGATAGGCTTAGGTGTTATTTTATTAAAGAATTGTTTCATCCTATTTTTGCCTCTTGAGCTAAAATGCTTATTTTGGTTGCTTGCACTAATTGCAAAATTGGTATTGGTTCTTTTCTTTTTCCTTGTAAGTATTTTCCAAATTCTTTTAGTTGCGCGTATTGTCCCTTGTCTTGTCGATTACCTAAAGATATATCTAAATTAACCCCATATCCTTTAACTTCTCTAAAATCATCAAGGGTTATTATATTTCCATCAAAATAAATATCGCATTTTTCTTTTGGTCGGCTACCATGTCCTAATGAGGTATATAGCAATGTGCAAACCGAACCATCATCATATTTAACTGTAATGACGGCATTATCATCTTTTGAGTTATCCTTATTAGTGAAATTTAATTTGTCAACAGAAACACTAATCGCATTAGCATTAGTAAAATAGTTGAAAAGGTCAAAAATATGGCACGCCTCACCAACTAATCTCCCCCCCCCCTCCTCAGTATGGACCCAATTGTTGTAGGGAATAAACCCAGCATTCATCTGATAGACAACCATCATAGGATTAATTCTATTGTCTAACACCGTTTTTATAGCCTTAGAGCATTTAGAAAACCTTCTGTTAAAACCTACCATAAATGGAAGGTTCTGTTTTTGAATAATTCCGTATAAATATGATAACTCTTCCATATTTAAAGCAGCAGGTTTTTCAAGAAATACTCCTTTTCCGGAAATCAAAGCCTCTGTAGCAATTTTAGTATGTAAGTTATGCCTTGTTGATATGATAACAGAATTAATTTTTGGATCCTTTAGTACATCCTTATAATCAGTTGTCGAATATTGCGCATTATAGGTTTCTGCGATATGTTTTGCCTTGCTACCTGTTTTATTTGCTATGGCGTATATTCTATAATAATTATTAAGTCTTATCACTTCAGGAATTAACTTGCTTAGTGCGTAACTTCCAGCTCCAATAATTGCTACATTTGAAACTGATTCCTTGATATTCAATTTAATATTATTGTTAATTATCTTATTGTCGTCGGAGGGCGTGCTTTTATCATTATATTTTAAAACGCAAATTAACGGTTTGGGTTCAATATTCATAATTTCTTCATAACCGTTTGGTGCATCTATAAGGCTATATTCCTTTTCAATTAAAGGATCTATGCTGATCAGATTTTTTGAAATTAAGTATAAATATTCTTGCATGTTTCTGTTTTCTGTCCAACGCACATAGCCATATGGGTAATCAATGTTTTTTCTTTCATATAAATTATCATATCTTCCTGGACCATACGAAGTCGATATATAAAAATCTAGTTCTTTTTCGTAAATATCTTCCCTGTTAATCTCCATGCCTACTACACCTACAAGAATGACTTTCCCTTTTTTTCTACACATTTTAAATGCATTGCTTAGGACTTCAGATTTATCGGTGTCAGCTGCAATAATTACACTATCTACTCCATAACCGGCTGTCCATTCATCTATAATTTTTAACAGTTCTTGTTTTAAAGGGTTTATTGCATAGTCAATACCTAGTTCTACGGCTTTCTCAATTCTCCGTTGGTTAATATCAATGCCAATTACTTTGCATCCACATGCTTTCAATAATTGAACTGTTATTTGGCCAATTATACCAAGGCCAAAAACAGCTATAAATTCACCTAATTTTGCATCAGCTCTTCTTACACCTTGCAAAGCGATTGTCCCTAAAGTTATAGTAGAAGCAGTTTTTAAATCGACATTTTTTGGTATTTTTACCAATAAATTTCTAGGCACTTCGATAAACTCGGAATGATTAGCAATGCCGGCACCCGCACAAGCTACTTTATCATTAATTTTTATGTCATGAATATTTTTCCCGACAGCTTGGACTACTCCAGAAGCACTATAGCCGATTTGTTTGCCAATGTTGAATTTTTCTCTCATTTGTCGAATAGTATTTACCGCACCAATTTTTTGAATCCTATCTAAAGCGGTTTTTATTTTTTGAGGCTCTTTAAGGGCTTTTTTTAGTAATGTATCTTTTGAGGAACTGACACCGGCTATTTCAGTGCCTATGCTGATACTTGAATATTTTACTTGTACAAGAACTGTATCAGGTCCAATCTTGGGAGCAGGAACGTTTTCTACTAAGACTCGCCCCTTTTTAACGATCAGTTGTTTCATGAAAATTTCCTCTTAAATTATGATAAGTGCATATTTGAATAATAAAAGTTTAGGCAGTCGGATGTATTTGAGCTTATCACAAATAAAATCTACAGAAGCACGCTATGTTGTAGCATATAGTTGAGATAACAGAAAAATTATTTAGAACCATTTGGAGCTTTCAGTATTTTTTCCACAAAAAAATCTCTTAATCAAAAATTGTTTGAAAAAATATTGTGATTTTAATGGTTTACTTTTAATAGTAAAACAATCTATATGAAATTTATGAAAAAATTATTTATAATAAAATAGAAATAGAAAAATATATTTGAATATTTCGTTCAAAATTTTCTTTTTTTAATTAATAATATGTCTTTTCTTAAATCTTTTTGAATCATAATAATTACAAAATATATTGCTGATCCAATAATAACTGACAGGGATAAAGATAATAACGCGTGCTCTATTGTATAATACTGGATAATTATTACAGCAATACTCATAGGGATTGTTGCTGTGATGACTTTTACCAAAGTAGTGTAGGGAAAAATCCAAGAAAAATACCTTCTACTCACAATGATTGATAGTATTGAAAAAATTAGGTAGGAAAATAGTGTGGTGTATCCAGCAGCAATAAATCCATACTTAGGCACAAAGATTAAATTGGCAATAATATTTAAAATTCCAGAAAATAATACTAGACACATAATTAGGTTAGTTTTTTTAAAAAAAAGCAATGAAAGCTGAAAGTTTCTTTGGAACCCGAAAAGGAAAATACTTATCGCCACCATTGGCATAACTTGATGTCCTATTAGATATTTTTCATCAGCCAAGACCTGAACAACATTCTTAGATGTCAAGCATAGTCCTATAGTTGCTGGTATAGTTATAATCAAATAAAACTTTGTTATATTTGTAATAAAGTTGCTTGTCTTTTCAGCTCCTTCATTTTCCCAGATGTTCATAACTATAGCTTGACTTGCCAAAATCATCAAAGTTACCAATAGCATAATAGAATTTTCGGCAATCTTATAGCTAATTGAATATAAACCTACCTCGCTACTTCCTCTATAGAATTCGATTATGTATCTATCGGATAATTCCAATATCCACGCCGATAAATTAGTAACAGTAATTGGCAAACCATATATAGCGAATTCTTTAAACAAATTATTTGAAAATCTAATCGAAGTAATGCTTCCGAAGCTAGAATATATCAAAAAAGGTAAAATTAAACAAATGCCGATAATTGCACCTAATATCATGCCATTGACACCAATTTTAAAATACCATACTAAAAAAAATCCAAATAATATACAAACACATTGTCTCCAGATATTAAAGAAAGAATAATGATGTATTTTTCTTTTCGCTACTATAAGTTGCAATGTAATGTTATAAATAATTACTAAAGTTAGTAAATATAGTCCGATGTCCAGATAATTATACAATTCACTATTCGTATATTTTTTGATTTGAATAGCCAAAATATATGAAATAGATACGATAAAAAAAACCGATAATAAGGCTAAGCCAATGATGGTTCCATTAAAAAATTTTAGTTGAAATTTATTGTTGAATTTTGGAAAAAATCGAATTATTGAATTGCCAATCCAGTCTCCGGATATGATTGACAATATTGATATTGTGCTGATCACTATCATATAGTGCCCGTATTCTTTAGGTTCTAAAAGTTTGGTCATAATAGGTATTGATATAAAACCAAATACTCCAGGTAAAACTTTTGCAGGTAAATATCTAAATAAATCTTTTAAAAAGTCACTAAACATAGTTTTCCTGATATATATTATAATTTTATCGTTAAAATTATAAAAAAGTACACGTCAATCGTTATTTCTCTTGAAAAATTTTATTAGCGTTTTTTAACTTGTGTAACTTTTTTTGCGTACTTATAGCAAATTAAATCGAAATGTTAACATATATAAAAAATTTAAATTCGGATTTACTAATTATTGAAAAATCAAATTGAGATCTACTATAACTGCAATGCATATTATTAATTTTATTATCTATATAAAAATGGTAGCAATCTTTTTAACTGCTCTTTTCTAATGTATGTCAATAATTCTTTTTCAGGAACAATAGTCTCATTTTTAAGATATGCTTCAATATATCCATAGGCTATGAGAAACGATCCAATTAAGTATGGCTTTTTGATTATTGATGCAGCTGTTTTGATAGAAAAAAATACTGGATGTGATCCCATTAAATATTGAAGTTTGCCTGATCTTTTTAATCCGTGTACTTTACCGCCCTTTTCCCAAGTTTTAACATGATGTATAGCTATTATATTTTTGTAATTGAGCGTTTCCCATCCAAGCATTCTTGCTTTATAAACATCTATTGCATCCCATGTCAGCACATCTTTTACACCTCCCATTTCATCCCAGCATTTTCTTCTATAAACTCGTGCAGGACCTCTTGGATGCTTTTTATAAGTTTTTTCTGGGATTAATTTATTGCCTACAGAAATATGGCATAAACCACTCGCAATACCTAATTTATTATTAGATTCGAAGTGGTCTAAAAGTTGTTCATAATAATATTCATTGAAGGATATATCACCGTCAAGTTTTGCTATATAATCATAATCGTCATTTGACTTGATTGTTTCAAATCCCTTATAAAAGGCTTTGATTTCCCCACCTGACTCCAAATCATAATATCCTCTATCCTCCAATTCAATAAGCTTAATCCATGAGTATTTATCCACATATTTATTGACTAAATTTTTAGTATTATCAGTTGATCCATCGTCAACTATTATCCAGATTTGTGGTTTTACTGTTTGTGCAGTGACTGATTTTAAAGTAAGTTCAATATTCTTTTCTTCATTTCGTACCGGAGAAATTATAATGTATTTATGGCTCTTTATTTCCATGCTGATAACCTCACATTAGAAGTTCATTTAAATGTTTAGACAATGTTTCACTTTGCCTACTTATGTCGAACATACTAAAATCTTTATTTGAAAAGTTTGAATCATTTTCCATTTTCATTATTTTATTTTTTAAGTAATTGGAAATGCCACCAATATCATTATGGTAGAATATGTCTCCTATTTTAAATTGATTGATAAAATTCCTAGATGCACCATCATTAGAAATTGTTAATATATCGCGTCCAGTAGCCATATAGTCAAATAATTTCCCTGGTATCCCATATGTCATAGCGCTTTTTTCCGGTACTATTCCTATTATTGCCAATAGAAGATTGGCTTTCATTTGATATTCCAAACTCTTTTCTCTATCTACGTGCCCTATTAATTCTACAACATTAGAAAGATTATATTCTTCTATATAATCTTCAATTTTTTTACCATCAAAAAAATCTTCACAAACGCCAACAAAAATTACTTTCAAATTATCTTTCAAGTGATTGTTATAATACAATAAATTATTTACTGCCATCAGAAAATATTTAGGAGTTCTCTCATTGTATAGGATTCCAGTATGCACGATAGTAAATTTTTTGATTCTATCGCAATTGGAATATTCTTTCGTATTATAGTCATCTTTATCATATCCATTATAGATAGTAATGAATTTTTCCTTTCTTTCATTTCGGTATCTTTTTATAAAGCTTTTAGTAACATATGAATTTGTACTAATAACGATGTCTGAGTTCAGAATTACAAATTTTTCTAGAATGTTGTTTATTTTTAAAAAATATTTGTTATTTTTTGGTAGCATTGGATCATCTATCCATGCATCTCTGAAATCTGAAACTAATGGCAATTTGAGAATTTTTTTTAAAATCGCACCAATGATTAAATTTGTAAATGTAGGTCCAGTCGAAAATATTACTTTGTATTTTTCTTTTCTATATAAGATTAAACCTTTTATAACAGCATTCGGTAACCATAGTATTCTTGAGTCGGGAATCCTGAAAATATAACCTATTTTAGTTAATTGTTTCTTAAAATTATTTATGAAAGAACTTGAGTAATTGAAATTAGATTTGGGATAGGCATCAATATTTTGATTTTTTTTAGTAAGCTTGTTAGCAATACTTTCTATTGTCATGGCTCTATGCACTGATATTTGATCACCAATTTCCTTCAAAACGGTAGCATCTTTAACCGGATGGTTCCCGTTTTTAACTGTGAGTACTATTGGTGACCAACCATAATTCGGCAAAAATTTTAGAAACTTAATCATTCTTTTAACACCTGCTCCACCTATGGGAGGAAAATAATAATTAATAAATAGAATATTCTTTTTTTTCATTGTTAGTTCCTATTCCTCGTAATAGCACTTATCTTATGTATAACCCGACCCCAGAGGGGCCGGCTCTGAAATAACCCCTAAAAGGGGATTAATTGCCTTGCCCCCTGAGGGGGCAAGGTTATCGCTGTCCCCGGAATGTTGTT
>JGI12573J12842_1000661_pt1 | contig 10310 bp, 10 predicted proteins | sample TtanPargueraPR_7_FD_12842 | JGI IMG/M metagenome (IMG submission 12842)
ACGACGATTTCGCGGCCGCCCGCAATTTCAGCCTGGAACAGGCCCAGGGCGACTGGATCCTTGTCATGGACGCCGATGAAGTCATCGCCGCCAAAGACCATCTCAAGATACGTAAACTCCTGAAACAAACCGGGCCAAAAAAACGTGCCTTCACGATTGTGACACGCAATTACACCCAGCAGTACAATATCATCGGATGGGAGCCGAATACAGGGCAATATACCGATGAAGAGGCGGGTTTCGGATGGGTTCCCAGTGAAAAAGTGAGACTATTCCCCAATATCAGCGGCATCCGATTTGACTACCCGGTTCATGAAGTCGTCGGCCCATCGCTAAACCGAAAGAATATTACCATAAAATCCTGCCCATGCCCGGTTCATCACTACGGTAAAATGGATGAAGCACTCAATCAGTCAAAAGGTGAACAGTATTTCAATATTGGGATAGCCAAACTATCCGATGCTCAGGATAATCCGGTTGCCATACGCGAATTGGCTGTTCAAGCCGCCAAATTGGGAAAGCATCAAGATTCCATCAGGCTTTGGAAGCGGTTGATCAAGCATCAGCCCCATGATGCCCGGTCCTATGTCAACCTCTCATCGAATCACGGAAAGCTTCAGCAATACCAAGAGGCCAAGAAGGCAGCGCAAAAAGCTATCGACCTATCGCCAAATCTTAAAGAGGGGCACCTCAATTTAGGGCGCAGTGAACTTCTTTTGGGCAATGCCGTGAAGGCGGAAACGGTCTTCAAAAAATTATTCAAAAAAAACAGGCGATATCATCAGGCCTTATTCCTTCTGGGTGCGACCCAGTTTTGCCAAGGTAAATTTGAGGATGGTGTCGAAACCCTGCGATCCCTCAGGCATGTTGAAAAAATTTGGGACAACCTGCCTTATAGCTTTCAGGAATTAAACGAGAGCTTGCTGGCGGCTGGTATGCCTGGAGAATCCCGAAACCTGATGATGGGATCGAAAACCTTGAATTGCAGCAATGGTGCCTTCAAGGGCTCGAAACGCCAATTCAATACGCAAGCCGCCTGAAACGCGAACAGTGATTGTCGGTTATGTTGTTCATGTCTTTCCGGTTAATACCGGAACACATTTGATAACATGGCGTTCCCAGAGCGCTGCGAAAATCCCGGGATGTTTTCCTCCTCGGGGTTTTCTGTTTTATTGCCGCATCAGTTTATCTGTGGCGCCTACAATCAATTATGTCTGTCATCTATATGGACGATGGTGGCTGGTCTATTCGCGAAGGCTAAGAACTTGCTCAATATTTGAACTCCTGAATTGCAGACCTCGCAAAAAACGCCCCTTTGTCAACGCCCATAGAACGAACCATTTCCCACCGGATTTTTTTTCGAAATGTCCACAAGGAAAAGGCCAACAAAAAAAGCGCCATGGGTTCTTTTCAGTCTGAACCCATAGCGCCTCTTAATTGTTACGACGACTTCTCTTAGATGGTGCCGGCTTAGCTTACAACCTATGGACTACGCTCCGGGTCCGGGAGACCCCCTGAGACCGGCCGCAATATTCTGGTTGATATTAATGATGATATTGAGTTTCTCCGGTGAAGGAAACGCCATGACTTCAAATATGCGTTTGTCGATAAAGGCGGCCAGACGCAGGATGTCGATTTTCAGTTTGCCAGGCAGCGGATTGTCTTCCCGCTCCAGTTCCCCCTGGAAGAGGCTCCATATTTTTTGATTATATCGCAACGCCTCGTCCAATTGGGCGTCGAGGTCATTGCCTCCCCAGTTTTCCTGACATTTTTTCAGTTTGAGGGCGGCCTCGGTCAATACGCGAGCTTCGGTTTCACGTCCTGAAATGGTGGTTTTATCCACCTGCCGGTAGGCATTCACTGCTTGATTATACACGGCTCATGATCTCCTTCTCGTAATCCATCAGTTTGCGGGACAGTTTGAGAGCCTGGTAGTAGTTGTTGCCGACAATTTTTTCGCTGATCTGGTCGATGAGAGCGACGGTTGAAGGGACGGCTTTGGTCATTTCCTGCACATAGTTCCAGTAAGTGTTGTGGTGGTTCACCAGGTTTTCCTGGTCGATATACATCAACTGGATCGTAAAATAGATTTTCTCGGCCACTGTCTGGGCTTCGGTTGCGCCCATAATGTCTTTTTCCCGCAGCAAGGGAACCTTGTTTTCGATAAACAGTTCCGCCTTTGCATCACCGTTTTTCACAACCGCACCGCCGATGATCATTTTTTCACCGGGCTTTAAAGAAAGCTTCAAAGCCATGCTTCGCCTCCCCGCAGATTGCCTTCCTGTTTAGGATCACAACTTAAGATCTCTGATCGGAATCGAATCGTTATGATTTAAAGAGTTGTTCCTTTTCTGTCAAACATTCCCTTTTTACTTACAACCTGCGCGTTCCATTGTAATAGGGCCACTATTCCACAGACCGTATGACCTGGATCGCATCTTCCGATAGTTCGGTGCGACGCTGTTTGATCTGCTCCCGTGCCGAACCCAGTGCTTTCTTCAACCCGACAATCTGGTCATCCGTTGCCTGGAGTGATATTTCCGGCAGGTTCAAGCCGTCTCTGCCGGCATGCACCGGCTGGTGCCGAATTGATTTTCCGGTCTTATTGCCGCCGATTTCGATTTCCCAGTCACCCGATTGACCGTTCGGGGCCGGGCCGATAATGGCCTGCGCCCCCTCATCCGGAGGGAATGTCAGTTGATCGATCTGTTTGCGGAGCATCGCAAAATGGTTGAGATAATTTATGCGGTCTTCGCTGCCAGGGGGATACGGCGGATACTGTTTCAGGAACATTTCCACCTCGGATTCCATCTGCTCGATATTGGTTTCGATCTCGCCCATGGCTTTATCGGCGATGCGGATACTCTTGACCACGGCATTAAATTCGGCGTTGAACTGTTGCAAAGGATGAGCGGAAAAAACGCTGATTTCAGCTTTAATACCGTCCACTGCCTCCCCCTTGGGGGTTTTTATCACGTCTTCATTCCCATGGTTCTGTCGAGAGGCATCATCACCCTTGGTCATCCGGTTGACTTGAGCAAATGCTTGGTTAGCAGCGACCTTTGATGTAATCATGGCTCGATATCCTCAAATTTTTGATTAGCCCGGGGAGACATTCTGCCATCCCCGGGCCTGCATCTTGGCTGACAATTAAACCATCAGCCATTGGCTGTTAGAACAGTCTCATGACGGACTGGGCCGCTTGGGAGGCCAGGCTCAGTGATGTGGTCCCCAAACTCTGACGGGTCTGGAGCATCAGCATGTTGGCGCCTTCCTCGTTCAAGTCGGCATTGACCAGGCTGGCCGCACCATCCTCGAGGGTGTTGATCATCTTCGAGGTGAACTCCTGACGCGTGGTGATCGTGCTCAGCTGGTTGGACAGCGTCTTGGCCGATGTCCGCAGCGTGTCACGCGCCGTGTCCAGTTTAGCGATGTCAGCCGTGATTTCCGAATCCAGGGCCCAATCGTTGGTGGAGGTGGTGCCGTTCAGCGCACCGGTACCGTCTTTGCCGGTCACCGTCAGGGTCGAATCACCGGATTCGTCGAAGGACACCGTGATGGACTGGCTGGCATCCAACAGGTTGGTGCCTTTGTACCCGGAGTCACTCCGCAACTCGGAGATCTGCGTCATCATCTCGTCGTATTGGCCCGCCAATGTCGCGCGCTCCGTGGTGTCGTTGGTGGCCATCGCGGACTGGGCCAGGGACTTGGCCGACGCGATCATGTCGGTGATCGCCGAAATGCCGTTGTCGGCCGCCTTGATGGTCTGGATGGCCTCGGACATTTCGTCTTTGCGCATGGACAGGTCGTTGGCCCGCTGGGTGTGACCCTGAGCCGCGAAGAAGTTGATGGGATCATCCAGGGCCGAGTTGACTTTCTTACCTGTGCTCAGCCGGGTCTGGGTGGTCTCCATCGCGGTGGAGGTCTGCTGCAGGCTGAAAAGATTCTGCCGCATGCCGCTGGTCAGTGTGATGTTGTTCATAGCCATGGTACTTTCTCCTTTCTAGAGGGTTTTCCCCGGCTTTTCTCGCCGGAAAAAAAAGGTTTATCCTTCGGATAAACGGCGCCGTTAGAGTTATTATCGGCGTTCTCTTAATGGACTTTAGAATTATTAAGACTTTTAATGGTAAATTTTATGGCAGCCTGAATAAGATTGACATCAAAATAAAAAAGAGGGGCAAAAGCCCCTCTTTTTGGTTTCAATATTAGCTACACCCTCCCGTCATCAGGCGCACTATGTTAGAACAGTCTCATGACGGACTGAGCCGCTTGGGAGGCCAGGCTCAGTGATGTGGTCCCCAAACTCTGACGGGTCTGGAGCATCAGCATGTTGGCGCCTTCCTCGTTCAAGTCGGCGTTGACCAGGTTGGCCGCACCATCCTCGAGGGTGTTGATCATCTTCGAGGTGAACTCCTGACGCGTGGTGATCGTGCTCAGCTGGTTGGACAGCGTCTTGGCCGATGTCCGCAGCGTGTCACGCGCCGTGTCCAGTTTAGCGATGTCAGCCGTGATTTCCGAATCCAGGGCCCAATCGTTGGTGGAGGTGGTGCCGTTCAGCGCACCGGTACCGTCTTTGCCGGTCACCGTCAGGGTCGAATCACCGGATTCGTCGAAGGACACCGTGATGGACTGGCTGGCATCCAACAGGTTGGTGCCTTTGTACCCGGAGTCACTCCGCAACTCGGAGATCTGCGTCATCATCTCGTCGTATTGGCCCGCCAATGTCGCGCGCTCCGTGGTGTCGTTGGTGGCCATCGCGGACTGGGCCAGGGACTTGGCCGATGCGATCATGTCGGTGACCGCCGAAATACCGTTGTCGGCCGCCTTGATGGTCTGGATGGCCTCGGACATTTCGTCTTTGCGCATGGACAAATCGTTCGCCCGCTGGGTGTGCCCCTGGGCCGCGAAGAAGTTGATGGGATCATCCAGGGCCGAGTTGACTTTCTTACCTGTGCTCAAACGGGTCTGGGTGGTCTCCATCGCGGTGGAGGTCTGCTGCAGGCTGAAAAGATTCTGCCGCATGCCGCTGGTCAGTGTGATGTCGTTCATAGCCATGATTTAATTTCCTTTCTGGACTGTTTCAGGCATTCTGCCTTGTTAAATGGCTGCAACGCACGTTTTTTGACGCTGCTGGGTGATGTTATCGGGCTTCCTGGAAAAACCTTTAGGATTTTTTATCGCCCCTCCCCTTTCGTGAATGCATTCGCAAACAGGATTGTTTCCGTACGTTTTCCTTTTATCCCTAAAGCTTTGCGCCGATCGACCGATATAGGGAAAAGAGTCCTGAACTCAAAACCAATGTCAGGATGCACCAGCGCGATCAAGTGACGGACCCTATAAAAGGATGGGCATTTTGGATAACCAGGCAAAAATTCTCGTAGTGGATGACGAACCCACGATTTGCAGCATGATGAACGTCTTCCTGACCCAGATCGGCTACCAGGTCCGGACTGTCAATTCGGGCGAAGATGCCCTGGCCCAATTTTCGGAAGATCCCCCTGATATGGTGTTGCTGGATATCAGCATGCCTGGCATGCGCGGGATCGACGTGCTGCAACGGATGAAATCCCAAAAAACCGACTGCGGGGTCATTATGCTGTCGGCCTACGGGGACGATAAAACCATCCAGGAAGCCCTGGACATGGGGGCCTTCTGCTACATCCAAAAACCCATGGAACTGATGGATTTGAAAAATCGGCTGGAAGCGCTGCACCAGCATATTGGGGAGGCCGCCTGATGCGTCGCATCCTCCTCAAGGACGCCCGGATCGACATGGTATTGGCGGCGGACGTCCATAACGGGCAGGACATGCTGCTTCTAAAGAAGGGCGTTGCCCTGACGGAAAAAAGCCTGCGCATGCTGAAATCCTGGGGCGTCGAGGCTTTGCGAGTCCAAGAAGCCGATGGCGCGTCAGCCGACCGCCCCGACCCCGGCAAAAACCAAGACAAAATCGAAAAGGCCATGGAAGCACGTTTTGGCGACACGCTGGCCGACCCCGTCATGGCTGAGATCTGCCGGGCGGCGGCCGCCATTGTTCATGAGCGCAATCATCTGAGCTGATATCCCCATGCCGACCCCCAAGCTGAAAGCCATCATTCGCCGTATCGACGACCTGCCGACCCTGCCCCGGACGGTTTTTCGGATATCGGAGATGATCAACAATCCCCGCTCATCGGCGCGGGATCTGGCCCAGGTGATTACGGACGATCAGGTGCTGACCGCCCGCCTGCTGCGTCTGGTCAATTCATCGTTTTACGGATTTCCGCAGCGCATTACGACCGTCACAGCCGCTATCGTGCTTCTGGGCTTCGAATCCATCCGCAATTTATTGCTGACCACGTCCGTTTTCGATGTTTTTGCGGGCCGCCGACACGATCGTCAGAAGGCCCGCGAGAATCTCTGGGATCATTCATTGGGATGCGCCGTAGCCGCCAGGGTTATCGGAAAACATATCCGCCACGAAAAAACCGAAGAGCTCTTCGTATGCGCCCTGCTGCACGACATCGGCAAAATTGTCGCCATGGTCTATGCCCCGGAGGATTATGACCGCGCTACCCGTAAAGCCGAGCAGGAAAACATGCTGCTTCGCGATGCGGAAGCCGATCTTCTGGAATATACCCATACCGAAACCGGCCGCATGCTGGCCGAACGCTGGAACCTTCCCGCCATGGTCGCCGATGTTATCTATTACCATCATACCCCGGAGCAGGCCGGCGCTTTTGCGAAAGAAGCCGCGATCGTTCACCTGGCCGACATCTTTTGCCGTGCCCTGCAATTGGGTTCCGGAGGCGACAACCGCATACCGAGCTTGAATTCAGCGGCCTGGGACCGGATAGCGATACGCAAAGCCGACATCGCAACGATCATGACGGAAATCGAATCCGCTTACAGCGATATCAGCACCTTCACGGATGCCGCCACCGCAGCGCCATCCGTTTAAAGGCTTTAGGGCATGACGTCTTTCCAGGAACAAACGATAGCGCCTCAGCCGGGCGAATCCCCCCACCCCACCGGTGCCCAACAGGCCATCCTGGAATTCGTCGAAAAAGTCGAAAAGCTCAGCCTTTTCCAGGAACGCATTGAAAAGCCAGCCCGACTTCCGCAGGTTTGGCAAGCGTTTCAGGCGGAAATCGAACACCAAATCTCCCCGGCGGCAATGGCCTTGTTCCTCGTCGATCCGGAAACACACGCCTTTGAATTGAGCCAGTGGCTTCCGGCGGAAATAGAGGAAACCTGCCGAAGTGAAATCGACGCCCAGATCGAATGCGGGACCTTTGCCTGGATCATCAACCGACGTCAGCCGGCCGTGATACCGTCCATCGTGTTTTCCGGCCCCCGGACACTTGTGATGCTGCCGTTGGCCACCCATACCCGGACGCTGGGCATCGCCATGATCGTCGCGGCCATCGAGGAAAACACCATCACACATGAACGCCTGAGACTGCTTGGCATTTTGTCCAAACAATGTGCCCTGGTGATGGAAAACACCCTGCTCTATGAACAACTGAAGGCGGAACATGAATCGCTCCAGGCGGCGCAAGCCCAGATTATTCAAACGGAAAAATTTGCCGCTTTAGGACGCCTGACATCCGGCGCTTTTCATGAATTGCTGAATCCGCTCAACATCATATCCGGTCATTTGCAAATCATGATGTTGGAACAGGACCTCCCCTCATCATGGTCGGATTATCTAACGCTGATGAAGTCGGAATCGGATCGTATCGCTACGATCGTCAATCATTTGCTCTGCTTTTCCGGTCAACGCCATAAAAACAGCGACGAAATCGACATTGTGGAAACACTGCGACAGGTGGCCTCAGATGCTCTAAAGCGACGCGCAGCCAAAGGTGTCGGCCTTGAATTCGATTTTGAAAAAAAATTACCGCGGGTGACGGTCAATGCCGAAGATTTGAAAACCGTCATCCATCACCTTGTGGACAACGCCTGTGAGGCCATGCCGGAAGGCGGCAAGCTTTGTGTCGTTGTCCGGTATGCGCCCACCGATGGTGCGGGTGCGATCCATCAGAATTCGTTGATCATCGACATTGCAGACAGTGGTCGCGGCATTGCCGCAAAAAATCTCCACAAGGTGTTCGATCCTTTTTTCACCACCAAGGATATCGGCGAAGGAATGGGGTTGAGCCTGGCCATCAGTTACGCCCTGGTGCGTTCCATGGGGGGCACCATCACGTTTGAAAGCCATGTCAATGACGGGACGGTCTTTTCGATCCAATTGCCCGTGACCGACGATAGCCACGAACCCGAATGTTTCATGAAATATCCGGGCGCCACCGCCTCCTGAGGCGACGCTCCTTTTTTCTCGAGGAACATATTTTAGTTCTAAAGTTATGACCAGGTTCGCCGATATGGGGTACAGAACATTCCCAAAGGGTAAAATCAATAGAGAGGACAATAAACGATGGATCTATCGAATTTTGATCTGCCCACATTTATCCGGGGTGCGACCCAGGAAGTGTTCGATACGATGTTGTCCATGGAATTGTCTGAACAGGAACTGACAGATTTCGGCGATACGAGTCGCATTGTGGGTTCCGTCAGTCTTGCCGGCACGGCTTCCGGCACCGTCAATATCCATGTGAGTGATTCTTTCGCCTGCCAGATCACAGCCAATATGCTGGGAATGGAATTGGATGAAATCGAAAGCGACGATGAAGTGCATGACGTGATCGGCGAATTGAGCAACATGATCGGCGGGGATTTAAAATCACGCCTTTGCGACGCCGGTTTTCCCTGCGAATTATCGATTCCGTCAATTACATCGGGAAAAGATTTCAGCATCGAATCGAAAGGTTGGGCCGTTAACGAAACCGTTTGCTTTCAATTTGAGGACCACATCGCTTTGATTGAAGCCTATATCAAAAATGGTGGATAGTCTGCGATAGGAGGAAAATGATGGGATTAAAAATTCTGACAGTTGATGACAGCAAGACCATACGCATGATCGTCAAAAAAGCGTTTCGCCCCTATGATTGCCAGATCATTGAAGGGGAAAACGGTGTCGAGGGCCTGTCGCTGGCCGCCAAGGAGAAACCGGACCTGATCATTCTCGACATTACCATGCCCGTCATGAATGGCGCGGAAATGCTGGCGAAAATGAAGGAAGAGCCCGAACTCAAAGACATCCCGGTCATCATGCTGACCGCCGAAGCCGGCAAAGACAACGTCATGAAAATTGTCCAGATGGGGGTCAAGGACTACATGGTCAAGCCCTTCAAGGGGGAGCAACTCATTGATCGCGTCACCAAGATCATGCCCCTGGCGGAAAAAAAGGGCGATTCCCCAAAAGAAGGGGAAAGCGGAAGCAAATATTTCAACCTTGACGGCGACATCCAGATGCTGGCGGTTCCCGCCAAGATCCTTCGCCCGACGATCGTCGAAGTGGAAACCCAGTTGAAGCCCAAACTTAAGGAAATGACCGGCGGCGGCATCAAAAAAATGATTCTGGATCTTTCCAAAACCAAGGAAACCAACGTTTCGCTGATCAAGTTGATCGTCACTGTTCTCGACAATTGTCAAATTAGCGGTGTGAAGGTATTGACCGTTGCCAGTGCCGCCCTTGGCAAAGAACTCAAGGATTTCCAGGAAACAGGCAATATCCCCATTCATTTTTCAATCGACGACGCCAAAGCGGCCTTCTAACTTCCCGCCTGTGGATTGAACTGCCTGTCCTCTGTTCGTCCATACGGATCGGCACTGTGTATCATGCTAAAATGACGCTACCTTTGCCTCCGTATGGATGAACGGCCTGACGCTCCGGTATCATCGCTTTTGCAAATGACATTCGCAATTTGCAAATAGCGCTGCGCAGGCCCGCCTGAGAACTGGTGCTTTTATAGTAAAACGATCTTACTGATAACCTTGGACTATATTGCTTTCATCGGTTTGCGGATTGCTTCTTTCATTGCGTTGCAAAAATCGTCTATTGGCAATATGCAAATAATTTCCCCTTCTAGCCCTATACCGTTTCATATCCCTCTTTTCACTCTATCCCTATCTGCCTGTTTTAATACAATTTTATAAGTTCATAATTTTAATAGCTGTTTTGGCACAAGAATTGTTAAGATACATTCCTGATTATGAAATGTTCGGGTTAAGGAGATCCTTGTGATTAAAAAGTCGGCGCTGAACGGAACGGATGACGTATCAACATCAAACCTGGCATACGAGCATGTTGACGGCATCGTCGGAGCCAGTGGCGTCATGCAGCGGTTGTTCGGGCTTTTGCAGCGGGTCAGCGGCAGCGACAGTACGATATTGATCAATGGCGAGACGGGCACGGGCAAGGGGCT
>JGI12573J12842_1000664_pt1 | contig 10222 bp, 7 predicted proteins | sample TtanPargueraPR_7_FD_12842 | JGI IMG/M metagenome (IMG submission 12842)
CGCGAAACCGCTGAGCAGCTGCATCCACAGCCAGTTGGAATACCCTTCGACAAACTCGCCGGGATTATACACCGGCCCGAGTCCCGCCGCATTGTTGTGCGCGTAACGGAGCGTGATGAACACGTCATCCACAGTGAAGTTCAGGAAATCCATTACGAACAGCGCCAGCAGCAGCAGGGCGCCCGCGATCAGGATGATCCAGCTTTTTGTCGTCTCGAGTTGAAGCACGGCAATGATGTCTGAATGTATCGCACGTCACAAAACCAAGCGTAAAATAACTGTAGCATTCCAAAGTTCCGTGTGCTACAGTTTTTCGATCAGCATATCCTTCTTCCAACCGAGCGTCACGAGGTCAATGCGCGCGGGATCGGCCACGCCGAGGCCGTGCCGCGTCTGGGCGAGGTCGATGTGTTTGGGCGGGGGATTGATGGGACGCTCCTCGCCGAAAAAGGCACGGCGCTTCGCCTCGATGATGCGCGCGCCGACGGCGTCGACAGCTACCGGGTCGGTTCCGAGGATAAGTCCGTTGTAGCGCCAGACGTATTCGGGATTGAAATGATGCGCGCCGCTGCCGTGGAACAGCGGGGTGAGCATGACGAGGACGTTGAGCCGCGTGCGCTCGGCCAGCCGCTGCTGCTTCCAGATCGCGGCGAGGTCGGCGCAAGAGTCGCCGTGCCAGTCCGACGGGCGGTCGATGAACATGATGTAATTCTTGATCAGCGTGCCGAGTCCCGACCAGTGATGCGTGCGCATCGGCCGCATGTTGATCAGCGCCGTGGCGCTGCGGAACGCCGCGTTGTCGTGAACGCCGCGGTCATCCACGCTTATGCGTTTGTCATCGACACCGGCGCCGCGCAGCCGCGCGCGCACAATGTCTTCGAGTTCTGTCGGCGTGCGCAGGTAGCTCCAGACATTCGTCTTGATACCGACGGCATCGTCGGGACGGATGATGCCGCTCCACGCCGTCGCGGCATCCTGCGCATTGAACAGCGCAGCCATCGCCTCATCCAACATGCCTGCGAGCACCTCGCCGTCCGTGCGGTTGAGGCGGTCGGTCGCCTCCGCGTGACGAACCAGTACGACGCGGGATTTCTTCCGCTGCAGTTTCCGCGCGAAGGCAGGGGAACGCAGTGCCAGGGCGGCGGCTGCCGCGGCGGTTCCGCCGGTGATGAGAAAATCCCTTCGGTTGACTGTGCGCGGACTCATCTCGTGTTCCTCCTGCTGTTGCCGTTTGCCGTTCTATTCGATTGCCGCCACGGCGCGTTCGACCAGCGCCTGCGCGTCGCTCTCGCTCGGTGCGTCATGCACGAGCACGATGAATTTTTCGAGGTGACACGCCGCATACCAGCGGTCTTCACGACGCACGGAAGCGAATGCGCCGTGCGTTTCATCCCCACGTGCCTCCGCTCCGTAATGGGCGCACCATCCCCGGAATCCCGCTTTCGCTTTTGCCTGGTCAGGGCAGGCAATCAGCAGAAGGGTTGCCGCATCACCGTCGAGGTCGTATCGCGCCGCTGCGGCGGGTACGTCGTCACCGATGCCCAGCAGGTTCTCGGTGGAGATGAATCCATAAACATTCTGCCAGGCGTGATGCCGGAAAAAGCGCACGCTTCCGGAACGCCGCCCCTCGGGGGGAAGCATGCTGACAACGTCGGGCAGGGGACCGGTTTCAGGGACGGCCGCATCGATGCGCCGCGCGATCTCCCGCACCGCCTCGCGGGATTCGGGGGTTTGCGGACTGGCAAGGATGGAGACGAAATAGCGGTGCTTCCAGAACAGCAGCAGTCCCGCACCCACCTGCGCGCCCTGACCGAAGCCGCCGTCCTCCCGCTCCCGCGACAGCGAATACACGGCGAAGGCGTCCTGCGGACGCTGCATCCGGAAGATGTCCACCGTGATTTCCGGCTGGTCTTCGCGCGCGTAGCGCCGGGATGCCGCTGCCTCGAAGCCGTGTGAGAGAAACAGTTCGGCCCCGCCGTTGATGTAGCGGTAGAGCGTCTCCGGGGTCCATCGTCCGCGGTCGTCGATGCGCCATCCCGCGATTTCGTCGGGGAAGGTGAAGGACGGATTCTCCGAAATGATGGCGCGGTCTTGCGGAAGTTGCATCGTCAGCAGGATACAGAGGACAGGGATTGTCATGGACGGAATATCAGCACGGAGGAGAAGAATGTCAAAGGAACCCCGCGCATCATTTGTAGTTCATTCGTGGGATGTGTAACATGGCGCAATATCCATCGTTTCCCTTCGTCTGACATGCGATGAGCTGGTATACGTTTCTTTCCGGTGTGATATACGGGATGTTCCTGCTGAGCGGGGTGTTCAGCCTGGTACTCTCCATACGCGGGATCGAGCGGCGCATCAACCTTCCGTATTTCTTTTTCTCCCTGATGATCGGTGCCGCGATCGCGCACGGGCTCTTCACCGTCTTCGCGGAACAGCTCGGTTCCATGCTTCTGCACGAACGCCTGGTCAATACGTTCATGATTCTCGGCGGCATTGCCTTTGTGTACATGGTGTCGGGATTGACGGGCTATGAAGCGAAGCGTCTCCGGATTGCGCTCGTGTCGGGACTGCTTCTTCTGCTCGTGCTGAACTGGGTGCTCCCCTACGGTCTCACCTGGGGCACGATGGAGGGGATCAGCCGCCAGCGTCTGCTCTGGGGGGAGGAAGTGATGTGGTTTGACGCCCGCACCGGCATCGGGAATCTGGCGTCCATCGTCATCATGCTCGGGCTGCTCGTGTTTGTCGTCCGCGCAATGCTCTACCAGATGAAGCACGGCGACCGCACCATGTCGCGCTGGATGATGCTGATCCTTCTGATCGGATCTTCGGGTGTGCTGACCGATGTCGTTCTCCTTGAGATCCATGGCACGCTGCTCGGCGTCATCGATGATGTCGGCTTTTTCGCCTTTGTGCTGCTCATCGGTCATCGCAACTTCAATAACCTCCTGCGGTCCAACGAACTGATCCGTCGCAGTGAACAGCGCTTCGCACTGCTCACCGAAGCGGCATTCGAAGGTATCGGATTCTCCGAGCAGGCGCGCATCATCGACGTCAATCGTCAGCTGGCCGACATGCTGGGCTACGAACCGGAAGAACTGATCGGGCGCTCCGCGATGGAATTCGTCGCGCCGCCCTCGCGCGATATGGTCGAAGAGCAGATTCGGTCGGGAAACGAGCTACCCTATGAACACCTCGCCATGCGCAAGGACGGATCGGTGTTTCCGGTGGAAGTACGCGTCAAACACATCGTCGACGGGGAGCGCACGATGCGTGTCTCCGTCATCCGCGACGTCACCGAACACAAACGCGCAGAGGAGCAGAATCTGCTGCTCGCGCGGACGCTGAAATCCGTGCGTGACTGCGTGTCCATCACCGACAGCGAAGACCGCATCATTTTCGTCAACGATGCCTTTACGTACACGTACGGGTACAGTGAACAGGAAATCCTCGGCAAGCATGTTTCCGTGCTGCGCTCCCCGAACGCCCCGGCCGACCTGACGCAGGGCATCTTTCCCTCTACACGCGACGGCGGCTGGCACGGCGAAGTGCTCAACCGGCGCAAGGACGGCTCTGAATTCTCGGTCGAACTCTGGACGTCGGTCGTGCGCGACGGCAGCGGCGAACCGGTCGCCTACGTGGGTGTCGCGCGCGATATCTCGGAGCGCAAGTACGCCGAATCCGCGATTATCGCGGAGAAGGAGCGCGCCGAGCGCAGCGAGCGGCTCAAGGATGCATTCATCGCGAACATCTCGCACGAGGTGCGTACACCGCTGAACATCATTCTCGGGTATACGGGATTGATCGGTGAAATCCTTTCCGAGGAAACGAGCGAGGAGGTGCAGGGGTATTTCGACAGCGTGCAGCGCGGCGCACAGCGGCTGCAGCGGACGGTGGACATGATCCTGAGCATCTCCCGTCTGCAGGTCGGTGACATTCTCATTGAGCCGAAGCGGCTGCGGCTGGATCACCTGCTGGCGGACATCCTGGAGGATTACCGTGCCGCTGCGCGCCGGAAGTCACTCGCGCTGTCGTTTATCAATGACACCGGCGGGGAAGTCACAGTCTCCGCCGACGAGTACTGCACGATTCAGACGGTACAGAACCTGATCGACAACGCCATCAAGTACACCGAAGAGGGAAGCGTGACACTGCGCCTCGCAGCCGACGGCGAAGGGGCGACGGTCATCGAAGTGCGCGACACGGGCATCGGCATCTCGGAGGAATACCTGCCCTTGATTTTTGAGCCCTACACACAGGAGGAGAGCGGATATTCACGTTCTTACGAAGGAATCGGCCTCGGTCTCTCCCTGGTGAAGCGATACGTGGAACTGATCGGTGCCACGCTGCACATCAGCAGTGAGAAAAGCAGGGGAACGACCGTGTCGGTGCGATTTTCGCCCCGTGCGGAGGAAGAAGTTCCCGCTGTCGCGCATGATCCCGCGCGTGGTACTGTCGAGCGGTCATCCGTCGGTGATCGTCCTTCGGAACTGCCGACCGTTCTGCTCGTCGAGGATGAACTGCTGACGGTGGAATACATGACCATGCTGCTCCGCCGGCAGGCCAATGTCATTTCCGCGGCATCGGGAAACGAGGCGTGGGACATCCTCGACACCGTGAAAGTCAATCTGATTCTGATGGATATTTCGCTGAGCGGGGATGTCAGCGGGCTGGAGCTGACGCGGCAGATACGCGCGACGGAGCACTTGGCGGATATTCCGATCATTGCGGTCACGGCGCACGCATTCGCACACGACAGGACGCGCTGCCTGGAGGCGGGCTGTGACGCCTATCTGCTCAAGCCGGTCGAACAGCAGACGCTACTCGATGCCATGAACGAACTGCTGGATACACGCTAGCAGATTGGACTCGAGGCCTAGTACGGCCCGCTGCCCGTTGTGTCGCGGTCGTCGAATGAACAGTCACCGTCCTCGACATGTCCCTTGAACTGGAATTCGAGCGTTTCCCGGTAATGCTCCTCGAGAGCGTGACAGATGCCTGGCCGCTTCAGCCAGTGACCCTGTTCATCCAGGCAGTACTTCACGTCGAGGGGAATTTCACGATCCTGGTACAGTCCGAACAGTTTGGCGTCTTCGGGATCGACGTTCTGCTCGTCGAGATACTCGATCAGTCCGCAGATCGTATCCGCGAAGTAATCGTTTTGCAGTTCATCATCACCCTCCACGGCGGGTACGCGGGCCACGTACGTAAACGGAAGTGTTTTGTCGTACCTGGATTTGGGTCCGAAAATCTTGCTTTTGATGCTCATAATCAACTCACACAGTGCGTGGACATGCACAATATACGATGTATCGTGATCGAATGCGCGTTGGGGAGCAGGAGCACGAGCAGGAGCAGGATATCGGCCTGATGTTCCCGGGAACGTGCCGCGGTATATTCACCGTTTCAATAGTAATGGATTTTTTCATCCCGCACGATCCGGCGGCCTGACATATCAGACATGCCGGAGCGACATTCGACTGGAGTCTATGATCAACACTTCTGAGACAGCATCCCTGAGCACCATATGACGCTCGAAATGGGCATTGTCATTGTCCTGCTCGTGCTGGCGCTTGTCCTCTTTGCGAGCGAGCGCATCGGCACGGATCTGACCGCGCTGATCATCATGGGTGTGCTTCTGCTGACCGGCATTCTCACACCCGCCGAGGGACTGTCCGGGTTCAGCAATCCCGCCACGGTCACGGTCGCCGCCATGTTCGTCATCAGTGCCGCGCTGCGCAGCACCGGTGCGGTCAGTTTCCTGGCGCTGTTGTCCACCCATGTCTTCGGGAAGGGGTACTGGACCGGGGTGATCTCCTCGATGGTGCTGATCGGAGTGATGTCGGCCTTCATCAACAACACCCCTGTCGTTGCCGTGTTCATCCCCGTTCTGCTCAGTGTTTCGCAGAAAACGGCGATCAGTCCCTCACGCCTGCTCATGCCGATTTCCTTCGCCTCGATGTTCGGCGGACTCTGCACGCTCGTGGGTACGTCGACGAACATTCTCGTGAGCACCATCGCCGCTGACCACGGCTATCCGCCGTTCAGCATGTTCGAATTCACGGCGCTCGGAGCACTGTTTTTTCTNGCCGGTCTGCTGTATATGATTGCGGTGGGCGCCCGGCTGATTCCCGTGCGGGATGTCGAAAGCAGTCTCACCCGGCGGTATGCGATGGCGGATTATCTCACCGACGTCGTGCTGCTGCCCGATGCGCCGTCGGTCGGTGAACGTGTCGAGGATTCCCGGCTGGTGCGCGACCTTGACGTGGACGTGCTCGAGGTGATTCGCGATGGGGAGCGCCTGCATGAAAACGTTGCTGACACGCGCCTGGCCGCGGGTGACGTGCTGCGNCTGCGTGTGGACGTACGGCAGATCCAGCGGCTGAAGAACAGCGTCGGCTGTGCGGTGCGCGGCGACAAGGCGCTGCGCGACGAGGATTTCGATGCAGACCAGCTGGCGCTGATGGAGGTCATCATCGCGCCAAATGCCCCGCTCGCGGGCAGGACGATACGCGGCGCCCGCTTCCGCAATACCTATGAGGCTACGGCTCTTGCCCTGCGGCATCGTGGCGAGCTGCTGCACGGTGGCTTCCGCGACACGCGTCTCAGTGCGGGAGACGCGCTGCTGCTCGAGGTGCCGCGCAGCAATATGGATCGCATCCTGCGTGATTCCGATTTCGTGGTCGCATCCGAAGTGGAGGTGCCCAGGCCGCGCCGCTCACGACTTGTCCCCGCACTGCTGATCACAGCAGGTGTCATCCTCGCCGCCACGTTCGATATCCTGCCCATCGTCACTGCGGCGGTCGCCGGAGCCGTGCTGCTCGTGCTGTCCCGCAGCATTTCCCTCGAAGAAGTCTATCGCGCCATCGAGTGGAAGGTCATTTTCCTGCTCGGCGGTATCATCTCGCTCGGCATCGCGATGGAGAAAACCGGGCTCGCGCTACTGCTGTCAGGAGCGTTGATCGACGTCATCGGTGATCTCGGTCCGCTCGCCCTGCTGGCGGCGCTCTATCTGGTCACTACGCTGCTCACCGGTGTGATGTCCAACAATGCCACCGCCATTCTCATCGCGCCAATCGCCATCGCCGCGGCGGAGGCGGTGGGCGTGAGTGCGCGCCCGATGCTCATCGCCGTGACCTTCGCTGCGTCCGCCAGTTTCATGACGCCGGTGGGATATCAGACCAACACCATGATCTACGGCGTCGGCGAGTACCGCTTCGCGGATTTTCTCAAAGTCGGCACACCGCTGACCCTGCTGTTCTGGATACTCGCGGTGCTGCTCATTCCCGTATTCTTCCCGTTCTGACGAGGCACGCATGGAACAGATTCAGATGATATTCGATGAGATCACGCGATTCTTTGATATCGTGCTCTTCACGCTCGGCGACTCGACCGTGACAATATGGAAAGTCACATATCTGGTCGTGCTCAGTGTTCTGCTGTTTTACCTGACCGGCAAGCTCAATCGCCTGCTCGTCTACCGCGTCATGGCAAAGAGCAAAATCGACCTCGGCACACGCGTTGCGATGGGATCGTTCATCCGCTATATGGTGCTCACCGTGGGCTTTCTCATCATCCTTCAGACGGCGGGGATCAACCTCAGCAGTATCACGATTCTGCTCGGTGCTCTCGGTGTGGGTATCGGTTTCGGTCTGCAGACGATTACCAACAATCTGGTCAGCGGTCTCGTCATCTTCCTCGAGCGGCCGATCAAGGTCGGCGACCGCATCGAAGTTGGCGGGATCGCGGGCAATGTGATCAATGTTTCGATGCGCGCCACCGAGATTCTCACCAACGACAATATTTCCATCATCGTGCCGAACTCCGAGTTCATCTCCAACACGGTGATCAACTGGAGCCACTCCGACCGCGACGTGCGTTTCAACTTTCCCGTATCGGTTTCATACAAGGTGGATTCCGCGCGCGTACGAGAGGAACTGCTCGCCGTCGCCCATGCCGAGGATGGCGTGCTCAAGCAACCGAAGCCGGATGTGCTGATCAAGGAGTTCGGCGACAGTGCCGTCGTGTATAACCTGCGCGTCTGGACGCGGGATTTCACCGACCGTCCGGGCGTGCTGAAGAGCCGGCTGTATTACGCCGTCACCGAGCGCTTCCACGACGCCGACATCGAGTTTCCCTATCCCCAGCGCGATCTGCACATCAAGCAAATGCCGCAGTAAGCAGGAGGCAGTAAGCAGGAAGCAATATGCCTCCTGCTTCCTGCCTACTGTGTAATGCTTAATCAGCGCATGAGTGTCATGCTGCGGGTGCGAACGACGTCGCCCGCGCGCAGCGTCATGAAATAAGTGCCCGACGGCAAAGTGCTGCCGCTGAACGAACGACTGTGGCGTCCCGCATCCAGCACCTCGTCGGCGAGCGTCGTGACGATGCGGCCCAGCGCATCGGTTACGATTAGCGTCACCTGTGCACGCGCGGGAAGATCGAAACTGACCATCGTCGAGGGATTGAACGGATTCGGGTAGTTCTGATGCAGCGCGAGCGGTGCATCCGCGGGCAGCGGCACGACGTCGGTGACGAAATCCACGAGAGGCAGCTCGATGGCCTGGATGATCTCTCCGAAATTCTCGCCGTCGTATTCATGCACGAAAATGACGAAATCACTGGTCTCGATAGTGGAATCCATCGACGTGAACCCGATGTCCACGCTGGCAGTGCTCTGCGAGGTCATCGTCGAATGCCGTGTGAGATCCTCCCCGCCGTTGCTCGGCTGCAGCTGCCGCAGCACATGGTCATGGTAATACGGGAAGAGTTTCTCGCTGCCGCCGCCCGGGGGATAGTACGACTGGGTGTAATTCATCTGGTTCTGCAGCTGCGCGACGTTCAGACGCAGTGGTGTGGTGACGTCGCGGTGGAAGAATACCTCGATGGTCATGTCCACCCGCTTCGTGGCTTCGTCGTAACTCTTTGCCGTGACGCTGATACTGATCGGACTCCGCCGGGTTGCCAGCACTTCCTCGACGCGCCCGCGCCATGCGGGGCGGCTGATCGCCAGCCGTGTTTCACCATCGAATTGGATGCGGTTGATCGATCCCTGCGGCCAGCCCTGGAGGTCCACCAGATTAGTCCAGAAATCGGTGAACGGCGTTTTCATCGGTTCGGTGCTGCTACCGCCATGGTAGGAAATGCCGAACACGCGCCCGGGATTTTCCTCGATCAGTGCTTTAAGCGTGTCGGCGCCGTAGGGACAGAAACCGCACCAGGTGCCGGTGCCTTCCTCAAGCAGTACGTTCATGTCGGTGTCCACATCCTCGTCCTGCACGGTCAGCGTTACGGGGATCTCTGTGGATAACGCGTCCGGATCGTCGGTCGTGACGGTCACCGAGCCGGTGAACGTGCCGTTCCCTTCCGCCGAGGAAAGCTGAAGCTCAATATCCCGCATCTCACCGACGGGAACGACTCCGCCGGCGGCGGCGAGCGTCAGCCATGCCGCGGAACCCGCGTCGGCTGTCGCGCTCCAGTTCAGCGGCACGCTGCCGTCGTTGCGCAGCGATATGCCCGCGGTCGTGCTGTTGCCGTTTTTCAGCCAGACGTCGAGACTGGTCTCGCCGAAGACCGCCACCGGACCGCCCGCCGCGGTGACGTCGAATACTTCGGCGGCGCCTGTCACGGTACCGCCCTGAAGCTGCCCGCCGAAGACATACATTTTGTCCGTACCGTCGAACACCATGGGACTGCCGAAATACACCGGTGTCGGTTTTTTATCCTTCAGAATCCATATCCCCGCAGCGGGATCATAGGCGTAAGTGCCACCGGCGGGCGGTCCGCCATCCCCGGTGACTCCGTCCCATCCCGCACAGAAGTACGCTTTTGATCCGTCACTGCCGGCGGAATGGCGCATGATGGAACGGCCGGGATAATCCTCGATTTCCGTCCATGTGATGTCGTCACCGGAAATCGTCCCGGTGTACGCCCAGGGTCCGTACGTGCCGCGTCCCGCCGAGTAGCGCACGCCGCCGACATACAGCACTGTGTTCGCGGCATACGCGACACCGGTTGCCCAGGAAGCATATGGCGTCAGGCTGGTCGAGAAGGTCCACTGGTCGAGCGCGGGATCGTAGATCTGCACGGCGTTGGTAGATGTGGCGAATGCCGTTGTACCGCCGCCGAGCACCCAGATGCGTCCATTGTACACGAATGATCCCGCACCGAAGACCGGCATCGGCATGTCGGCTTTTTCGGTATAGGTGTCGGTCGCAGGATC
>JGI12573J12842_1000688_pt1 | contig 9595 bp, 10 predicted proteins | sample TtanPargueraPR_7_FD_12842 | JGI IMG/M metagenome (IMG submission 12842)
AAACCGGAAGTTCGAAAGAGTGGGAAAAAACCATCTCCCCAATACCAGAATAAGCCTATTAAACCTGTAGTTAAGAAACAGGCTGAAACAACAAAATCAGTAACGTCGACAGAACCAACAACAGGCATTGAAGAACTGGATGAGATCATTGATGAAAACATCGTGCTTAACCGAAGAAATGATTCTCTAAAATACACGCTTCAACAAGCGCAGGGACGCTTGCAACAGATCGAGGCCATACAAAACCGGTCCTTTACCCTGGAGAAAAAACGAACATCCGGTTTTAATCCAAAGGAGACGCCGAAGCAAGAGCTGATCAAAGCAGAGATTTATGAAACCGCAACGGTGTTGAATGGTAACCGGGTTAAACTTCGCCTTCTGGAAGACACCCGGATCAATGCTCAGAAAATACCACGTAACACATTTATCTACGGGATCTGCAAGATCAAAAATGAACGGCTGCTGATCGAAATCACCCAAATGCCTGTTCAGGAAAACTTTGTCCCGGTAAAACTTACCATCTGTGACCTGGATGGATTGGAAGGACTGTATGTCCCGGATAATGCTGCCCGAAAAGTTTATCAGGAAGTTGGTGCTTCTACCAATACCTCTTCACTGATGGGAGTTACAAATAATCCACTGACCTATACAGGAATCCGTGCAGCCGACCGGGCTGCCCAAACCATGCTCAAACGGATACGCCTGAAAAAAGTAACCGTCAAGAAAAACACCTTGGTTTATATCATCAATCAAAAATAATCGTCATGAAACAAACAATATTTATCATCGCATTCTTTCTTTTTTCACTGGCAGTATATGCCCAGAATCAAATAGAAATCTGTCAAAACAAAACCACACACCTGATCGCCGAAGAAAAAATTACCTATCTGCAGGTAGGTGATCCTGATAAACTGATTGCGGAAGTCGTTCCCGAACAACCGAATATGGTACGTGTAAAAGCAGTGGATGAATTTGAAGGTGAATCTTCACTGACAGTAGTTAGTGCCAACCGTTCCTATTCGCTGTTTGTTACCTATTCAGATGGTAACAGGATCTCCTATAAGCTGGAAGATTTTCACGGAGACAAAGCCGGGGATTTAAAAATTGGGCCTGTGCCGGAATACCTGCTAAAAGAACTCTGTGGCCAGATCCTTCGGGATTGCACGCAAAAAACGATTCAGACAAAAAGCAAAAAAGACGGTATTATTTTTCGTTTGAGAAATCTTTATCTAAAACAAGACCTGCTATTCTTTGAACTGGAAATCACCAACACCACTAATATCGTTCTGGATATGGAGGCCATTCAGTGGTGGATCGATGACAGGAAGCAGGTAAAAGCCACTAATGCGCAGGAATACCAGGTGGAAGAATTGTACCGGCATTACAAATGGGAGCGTATCCCTGCTAAAACCACACTTCGGGAAGTCGTTGTATTGCCCAAGTTTATTGTTCCCGATAAACGCATTTTAAAGATCGAACTGTTAGAAAAAGCCCTTGGGAATACCGGAAGGAAACTAACGCTGGAGGTGAAAAACAAAGTCATCCTGAAAGCTAACTCATTCTAGTATTCTGATCTTCTAATATTCTAATCTTCCAGAAAATGCTTAACGAATCCAGGGAATTACAACGTCTGTACGAGGGTTTCAGGTTTTTTTCTTACCTGCTGCTGTTTCTGACCTTATACATCGATCAGTTGGTCTGGTTCAGGGAACAGGGACTCTATATCCCTGAATTTACCATGGTATTGGAAAAGATTCTGAAGATAGAATTTCTTTCCAATACACTTTGGGCTAAAACAATATGTCTCGCTTTTCTTGCTATTACATGTATTGGTACCAAAGCAAAAAAGGAGCGGGACCTGAAAGTTTCTTCCATCGTTTTGCAGGTACTTGCCGGCCTGCTGATCTTCTGGGGAAGTCTGTTGCTTATCGTTACCGTGCCTTTGGCGTATTTACTGTTGTCATTTTTTGGTTTTGTGTTCCTGAATATTGGTTTTGATAACATCTCCAAACTGATCAATGTGAACCTGATGAAAGATCGCTTTAACGAGGAAAATGAAAGCTTTCCACAGGAACGTGCCTATGAAGAAAATGAGTATTCCATAAACCTTGAAACCGTTTACCAGTACCGGAATAAACAACACGAAGGCTGGATTAATGTGATCAATCCTTTTCGGGGAACTATTGTGATCGGTACTCCCGGCTCTGGTAAATCTTATTCCATAGTCCTGCCTTTTATCAAACAACACCTGGAAAAGGGATTCTGCATGTGTGTATATGATTTTAAGTTCCCGGACCTATCAGGAGTGGCTTATAATCATTTTCTTAAAGTCCGGAAGAATAAGAAACTACCGGAGCAAACCCGCTTTTATGTCATCAATTTTGATGATATCCGAAAATCTTATCGCTGTAATCCACTGGCACCTGAACTGATGGAAAGCCCCATCGATGCTTTTGAGTCTTCCCGTACCGTACTTTATAACCTGAACCGGGATTGGATTCGTAAACAGGGTGAATTCTTTTCGGAATCAGCGGTAACCTTTTTTGCTGCAGTAATTTGGTTTTTGAAAAAGTACAAAGACGGTGAGTATTGTACCTTGCCTCATGCGATAGAATTGCTGCAGCTGGAATATGACGATCTGTTTGAAGTGCTTTCGCAGGAAAAGGATGTGGTGAATATCATTAATCCTTTTATTAACGCACACAAGCGGGGAGCGAATGAACAACTGGAAGGACAGCTGGGAAGTTTAAAGATCGCTATTTCAAAGATCATCAGTAAGGAAATTTACTGGATCTGTTCGGGTAATGATTTTTCGCTGGATATTAATAATCCTGAGCGACCAAAGGTAGTTTGCCTGGCCAACAATCCCCTTCGCATTGAAATGTATGGTGCGGTGCTCTCACTTTTTATCACCCGAATGTTGAAAGTAATCAACCGGAAAGGCCAGCAGAAAACCTCATTGATTTTTGATGAGTTACCAACCATATATTTTCGTGGGCTGGATACGCTGATTGCAACTGCGCGGAGCAATAAAATATCTACGCTGCTGGGCATACAAACTATCGATCAGCTGATTCGGGATTACGGAAAAGAGCAGGCAAATGCAATATTGACCAACATTGGAAATGCTTTTGCGGGGCAATCAGTAGGAGAGACTGCCCGGTTTATTCAGAGCCGTATGGGAAAAATATTGCAGGAACGCCAGTCCATAAATATCAACCGGAATACCCAGTCATCAACATTCTCAACTCAAATGGATTTTCTGGTACCGGAAGGAAAAATTGCCACACTGCCACAGGGATATATGGTAGGGCAGGTGGCCGATAATTTTGGACAGCAGGTTGGTCAGCGCAATTTTAACTGCCTTATTGATGTGGATACAGACCAAATTGAAAAGGAAGAACGGAATTATAGTGAGATACCCGAAGTATATAAAATCGATGACCTGCAGGCACTCCTAGAAAACAACCGTACCCGGATCTGTAATGATATCAGGAAAATCCTTTTGGAAATCAGTAAAGACTCAAAATAGTTACCAGTAATTATTCACCTATTAAAATTAATAAGTATGGAACAAAGTACAAGAATTAAAAAAGAAGAGATCCCTTTTGACAAACTGGAAAAAGTGGGCGTAGACAAGGAATTTGTAAACCGTATGGAACCACAGGAACTGAATGCTTTTTTGAATGGCTACCGTTCAGATAAACTGTATACGGTAAATGCTAAGATCAATGACCAGGAATTTCGGATTCCGGCTAAACTACGACTTCAGAAAGGGGAAGATGGTGCAGTTAATGTAAAAGTGCATCCCATTCAGCGCCTGAATATCCCTGAAAAATTTATGGGACACAAGTTTACAGAGGAAGAACGAAATGCCTTGTTAAAGGATAAGAACCTGGGGAAAACCATTGACTTAAAAGGAATTGATGGGAAAAAGGACAGTTATTACCTGGCCATCGATCCTAAAACCAATGAATTGATACCACTTCGTGCCAGTAACATTAAAGTCCCTGACAAAATTAAAGGAGCCACTTTGTCCGAAGAGCAAAAGCAAAAACTGGCTGCCGGTAAAAAAGTATTTCTGGATAAAATGACTGGCCGGAACGGACAAAAATTTGGTGCTACTCTTCAGGTAGATGCAGCTAACCGCAGCATCAACTTCTCCGGGTTTAAGCAGGAGAAAAAACTGACGGAAGAACAAAACGAAAAACAGACAAAAACAAAAGGGGCTAAACAAAAAGTGAGTTAGTTCCAATCCGGTTGATTTGAATATTGAAAGAGGAACGGGAAAACCGTTTCTCTTTCTTTCTCACAAGCCCGAAGTCCTTGCTATAGCTGGTGGGGGAGGGGTTGGCAAGATGTGATTTTGTTTCACAAAATCGCTTGTGCCTGTCCGGCAGTGACTTTTAATCTGGCGATTAAAAGCTTGATTAATTCTGCGAATTAAAGTCTTAACAGTTAAAATTTAAGATAACATGACACGATACAGAAATCCGAGAGTTAAAAAAACAGAAGCTGTTCGTGTTCGTTTTACTCCCCTGGAAAAGAAATTACTCCGTGATCGTTGTAAAAAAGAAGGCTATAAAAACCTGAGTAACTTTTTTCGGGCCAAAGTAATGCGTCATCGTGAGATTAAAAAGATTGAGGTCTCCCCCGAATTTACCACCCTGATCAAAAGTCTGGATTTTAACCTCAACAAAATTGGCGTGAATCTTAACCAGGTAGCAAAACAGATTAATTCGAAAAAGAACAATGAGCTCTCATCTGCCGACCGGCATACACTAGACAAGGTGCAGCAAGAACTAATGAAGTGCTTTTCTTCCCTCCAGAAATACATGGATATAATCCGGTAAAATCATCTTTAACTTTTCGCCAATGGTAATTGTGATGCATAAGAGTGCTTATACCGAGAACGTGATGATGTATAATGAAAAGAAGGTAAACGAAGGAGTTGCCTCGTTCTTTCATTTTAAAAATACCAAGTCGGCTAATCCGTTTAACTACGCTGAGAAACACCGGCTAAAAATCTTGCTGGATATTGAAGACGAAAATCCCCGTGCCTGGCATAAGTGTTTTCATGTATCGTTTAATCCATCAAACGAAGATTATAAAATCATGAACGATGGAACCATAAAACAAGAAATAGAAAATATGATGGAGCACATGGGCTATGGTCACCAGCCTTACTTTGTGTACCGGCATGAAGATCTGGAGCGGGTGCACTTTCATGTGGTATCCACCCGGATAGATTGTGTGACTTATCAAAAGTTAAAAGACAACTTTGAGTGGCTGAAAATGAAACGATTTTTGCATCAGCTGGAAGAAAAGTACAATCTGCCGCGAAAGGAAAAACCTCAGGAAATCAACTTTCGATTTTCGGCGCGCAGCAGAAACATCAAACAGAACTTGGAAAACCTGTTTAAGCATTTAAACGGAATTGACGAGCTCACCACAAAAGATTTGTATGATCAGGCTTTGTTATCTTTTAAGGTAGAGATTCAAAAATCGGGAAGAGGCCATATCGTTGTGGTTTTGGGTGACGACGGTAAACCGGCGCGCTATCCCATTCGCTTATCGAAGTTTAAAAATAAACCGAAGTTTTATTCCAAAGAACACAGGTTGGCCGAACAAGAAACAGTTGAAAGAAAACAAAAAAATGATAAGTCTCAGGATATTGATTTGACCAAGGTTGGAGTTTTTGCCAGGGATTTGAATCGGTTGGTGGAGCGGAGCAAACAATCAAATAAGTCTTCAAAACCAAAGATAAAGAGGACAAAGAAGGGGAGACAGAAAAGATTTTAAATCTTAAGTGTTCACCGACTTAGATAACCTAGTTTTAATTCAATCTGAGGTTTTCTGTTTTGAGGAACTTTCAGCCAATGCAGTGCAGGTTCTAGCGCGGAAAAAACCTGGTATTTGGAAGAATGTTTATAGCTTCTAACATACTGTACGGCTTTGTTGAGCAATGAATCAGAAGTCAGAATGGCAAATTTATTCAATCCCGTATCATCTATATTCTCAAATACAAATTGGCTAAGATCCTCAATTTCTACAAAGTTCAAGTCTGCGTTTGCTTTTCTGATATCAATTAAGATAGAATATTCCTTCTGAAAAAATGGATTACTTTTTAAATTGTTAATTACTCTTTCAACACTTTGCTGATCGAGTAAATTATTATGGGAAACGATTATCAATCCCAAACTTTCAATGATATGAAGATTCTCACTTGAAGACAACATTATTTCTTAATTGGTAATATAGGCATTAAAGTAAGCTAATTTTTTAAAATGAATTACTGTCGTCAGGAAGAATGAGTAGAACATTGCCATAAATCCTGTCAAAGTTACTTCGCCGTACGGAAAAGTCAAGGGCGGCTGAAATTACCCATTTTTTTGCCAGCCGTCCTTTGGAGCTGTTCAGTTTTTATTTCGCACACTCCATAAAAACAGACATAGCCCCTTGACAAGAATCCATCCGACTCAATGGCATGCGCCAAAATTTAATGGCGTGCCAGTAGCCGAAATAAATCCGCAGGGCAGCGGTGGATTCAATGGGTAAATTTGATATTTATGAAACAGTAACTAACTTGATTGTAGAACGTCTGGAAGCAGGTGTAATTCCATGGCATATGCCGTGGAAAACTGCCAATGCCGTTCCTCGTAACCTGGTGTCTAAAAAGCCTTACCGGGGATTTAACTTCTGGTACCTGCTTAGCTTTGGTTTTGAAAGGCCTTATTTCCTTACTTTCAAACAGGTTCTAGATCTTGGTGGCAAGATTAAAAAAGGCTCTAAATCATTTATGATTGTATTCTGGAAAATGGTGGAATACGAAAAGGATGATGAAACCAAAGAAATACCAATGCTTCGTTATTATCGGGTATTTCACATTGACGATGTGGAAGGTATCGATCCTGACGAGATTCCAGAGAACACAGCTCACGATCACGACTTCGATCCAATTGCTTCCTGTGAACAGCTTATCCAGTTCTGGTCCGATTCCCCGGTCATAAAGCTTGATCAGAAAAAAGCATGTTATATTCCTTCATTGGATGAAGTCCACATGCCGGGAGCAAGAACCTTTTTTCAGGATGAAGAGTTTTACTCCACGATTTTTCACGAATTGTGCCACTCGACTGGTCATCGTAAACGGTTAAATCGTCACGAAAGGTTTTCTAACCTGAATTTTGCAAGTAAAGATTACTCGCAAGAGGAACTTGTTGCCGAAATGGGAGCTGCATACCTCTGCGGAATTTGTGGCATTGAAAATGCTACCATCGATAATAGTGCTGCTTATATTCAAGGCTGGCTGAAGAAGCTAAAAAGCGATAAAAAGTTTATTGTAATGGCTTCCGGTTTGGCCCAAAAAGCTGTTGATTATATTCTGGATCATCAGGATCCTGAACCTAAATCGGTGGTGTCAGTTTTCAAAAAGAAGAAAAGTAAATCAACTTCTCTTTCCATGAATTTCTGATTATATGGCTAATGAAGCCCCCAAATCCTTTTTAGTATTCATTAAGCTGGCATCACGAAATTGCCTGTTAATCTCGTTTTTCAGTTTATAGGGCCGGTTGAAGGCTTCCTGTGAGACATGAAAGTTTTCGGATAGCTTACGAATTGTTTCTTTCGACAGACCTTTCTGGTAATTCAGAATCTTTGAAACTGTTCCCTTCGTCAATCCAAGCAGTTTTGTTAGCTCAACAGCTTTCATGTTGTTTTCCTCCATTAGCGACTTAATGAGTTGAACAGGATCCAGATCGCTAAATGAATTCTGCTCAGTATCCCATTTCTCAATCAAAAGTGTCAACAACTCAATTTCATCATCAAGGGCAGGGGAGGCCTTCGATAAAAGATCTTCAAGAATCTTACAGTAATCGTTATACTGTTCCTCGGTTTTAATGACGGTATATTTTAATGTTTCCATTTCTCTTTAGTTAGTAGTTATCTACTGAATACTGTTCTTCATTATTACAGAGTTTGGTGTATGCAGCATGCGCTCCAATCCATTTTACAAATAGATGTATCTTCTGCTTCCCAAAATAATATTGGCAAATAATCCGGTATTTGTTACCACCAATATTAAAAACAACTCTGTTTGATCCTTTCCCTAAAATATCGGCAGAATTAAAGGTTCTAATGATATCCTGGGGATTATTCCAATCGGCTCTTTTTACAATCGATAGCCAGATTTCAAATGCCTTTTTACTTTGAACATTATCACGTACATAGTTCTCGATTGACTGTACTTTTATTAAATGAGCTTTCATTGTTTTACTTTACAAAGTTAATAAAAGTTTCACAAAAGGAAACTTTTGTTTTAGATAGTTCTAAACTATTTGGATTTCCTTTTTTGAGATTTCTTTCCAGATAACTTTTCTTCAAGATTGGCCATGTCATCACTTATTTTCTTTTCTACCACCTTTGCATAAATCTGTGTGGTTTTTAAATCGGTATGTCCTAACATTTTACTGACGGATTCGATAGGAACACCATTCGTAAGCGTTACTGTGGTTGCGAAGGTATGTCTGGCAACATGAAAAGTTAGATTCTTCTCAATTTCACAGACATCTGCAATTTCTTTGAGGTAGCTGTTTAACTTTTGATTTGAAATATTTGGAAATATTGTTCCTTTATTGACGGAGCGAGGATGATCTTTGTACTTATCGATTAAAACCTGGGCCTGAGATAATATTGGAATTCGTACAGGTGTCGTCGTTTTCTCTCTTTGGGTAATAATCCAGTTCATACCGTTAATGCCAATTCGAATGTTATTAGGTTGAAGATTCATAACATCTATATAAGACAGTCCGGTATAGCAACTAAAAACGAATAAATCTTTCACATACTGAAGGCGTTCAATCTTGAATTGTTTCTTTTTGATGGTATCCAGTTCCAGTTGAGTTAAAAATTCCCGTTCAACACGTTTAAACGACAGGCGATAGGCTACAAATGGATCTTTGTCAAGCCATCCAAGTCTAACCGCTAGATTGGTCATTTTTCGCAATCTTTCAATATGTTTCATTACCGTATTGTTCCCCATTGGTAAATGATGATCTTCCGGCTGGTATTTTCGCAGGAAATGTTCGAAATCAGTAATGAACTTGTAATTTAATTCTACCAGGTAGATATCATTGCGTTTGAATTTCTGCGTCAGAAACTTTTCGATATACTTTTCGGTAGTTTTGTAATTTTTTAATGTTCCCCACCTAAGGTTCGAATCCATGCCGGTATTGTGGTATTTAACAAGTCCTTTAAGTGTTTCTCCAGAATCTTCAACTCCCAAAAATTTGTTTTTAATTGCTTCAGGAGTTACTACCTCTTTGTTGATGACCAGTTCCTGGTAGCACTCAGTAAGTTGAGACCTGATTTGTTCTAAATATGAGTTAAGTCTACCTATTTCTGAACTTTTACCTTTTGCCATGCCTCGTCCATTATTCCAATTATCGACATGAATTCTTTTCTTAATTGAGATTTCAGCCCTTTCTCGATTTACTGTAACACGGGCATAAATAGGAGCTTTGTCGTCTTTAATCCGATGCTTGCGGATCACAAATTGAATTCCAAAAGTGTTAATCTTCTTCATAATTTTTAATGTTGT
>JGI12573J12842_1000712_pt1 | contig 9114 bp, 9 predicted proteins | sample TtanPargueraPR_7_FD_12842 | JGI IMG/M metagenome (IMG submission 12842)
ACGGTCCTATAACCAACTTTAAGGCATCATTGTGACCGGATCTGTCACAGGCAGCTGATAATATTGCCTCCAAACCATAAAGGAGGCGATCAGATGAACATTGATCAGCTTAGAAAACAATTTCCAGATGAAGATGCCTGTCGAGCGTTCTTTGAATCCATTTTATGGAAAAATGGCCGAATTTGCCCGCATTGCTCCAATGAAAAATCATACCGTCTAAAAGGCACAAGCGTGCGCAAAGGAACTTATGAATGTAGCTGGTGCAAACGCCATTTTACCATTACAACCAAAACGCCCATGCACAGCACCAAATTGCCTCTGTGGAAATGGTTGCTGGCCATGTATCTGATCGTCAATTCCAGCAAGGGCATATCCTCTGTGTATTTGGGCAAACTGATCGGTATTTCTCAAAAAAGCGCATGGAAACTGGGTCATGCCATCAGAAAGATGATGGACCCAGGATCTGAGTTGGTACCAGCGCTTTGTGGTATTGTTGAACTGGACGAAAAATACATTGGCGGAAAGCCCCGATATGAAAATGGTGTTGTGCACAAGCGCGGCAAGGGTACTGCCAAACAATGAGTCTTTGTTGCCGTTGAACGCAATGGCCTGGTGCGGTCGGCACCAGTACCAAGTGACAGTATTGCCAATCTGTCGCCAATGATGGAGCGATTTGTTGATAAACGTGCGCACCTTAAAACCGATGCATTGCATGCGTATAAGCTGATCGGCAGGCAATATGCTTCTCATCAGTGGGTAAACCATCAGCGTAAGGAATATTCGCGCGGTGATATCCACAACAACACGGCCGAATCATTTAACGCAATCCTCGAGCGGGCTAAACAGGGTGTCTTTCATTATTTGAGTAAAAAGCATTTACCCCGTTACTTGCATGAAGTCGGTTTTCGTTGGAATCAGCGAGAACCAGAACTGAAAGTTACCAAAGCAGGCAAACTCAAAATTGTGATGAAACGCCTGCCAGCTCTTACGATGCTCAAATCATTGTTAGCCCAGGCGCCAGGTCGCCAGATCCGAAGATCATTAAATGGTGGAATCGTTTGCCTGGAGCAGGTTTAATTCTAATTAGCCTTTATCTTGGTTATAGGTCCGAAAATTAATTGGACACAGATGGACACGGATCAGGCTGTAGGGGGTTAGCCCGAATATTTCATGAAATTTTTTCGCACAATAAAATTTATGTAAATATATCGATGTTATATGCGCTATTCGAGGTTTGATTTTTCGGTAACAGTTTGTAACCTGCGTTGCTTCCCAAAAAGGCAGAAAAAATTTCACCCTACGGGCGCGCCCGAGATGCCCATCGGTTGCGTTATCAGGGGCTTGCGGTACAGGCGTACAGCGGCGCCCCTGATGCCTTGCCGATGAACATCTCGAACGCGTGAAATATCCGGGTTAGGCTATAGGCTGTAGGAAAAGCAGAAAACAAACAGGGCTGTGGGGTCTCCTTTCAGCTTGACGCTTTGAGCTTGGGGCTGCCATTTTCCTTCGTGCTTCTTCGTGTCCTTCGTGGTGCAATGTTTTTTCGGTTTTGATTCTACCTCTTCAGGAGCTTCATGCCCTTCATGGTCAAATGCTTTTTATAGGGGCAGACCAGGCTGTAGGCGTTTAGGCTATAGGCTGTAGGGAAACCGGCAACCAACAGGGCTGTGGGGTTTCCTTTCAGCTTGACGCTTTGAGCTTGGCGCTTCTTTCAAACAAGCTTGGCGCTTTTTTCATTGATCCGAATAGCCGCTTCCTGGTGTCCCGGGGACTTCCTCGACCGGTTCGATCCTTTCCGCGATGACGGTCAGCAACCGGATCATTTCCCGGTTTTGGTCGATAATCTGATCGTATTTGTCCGCCAGTTCGCTCTGTCGGGACAGCATCTCCTGATTTTGCTGATAGATCAGCCCCATTGACCGGGCCGTATACAACGCCCCTATCGCGGCCTGCCGGGTCGGATAGTCGGTGTCCACCGAGCTGTTGGGGGCGGGTTTCAGGGTTTCGTATTCATCCCCGAGGGATTGGATGAGATCTTCCATGGGGTCTGCATAAGCGCATACTGCTATTGCCAGGACAGCTGCCGCCAGACAAATGATTGTGCGATGTTTCATCGTGGCTCCTATTTCTTGGGTATAAAAACAAAGGCCCAGTCCTGGTAGGTTTGGGCGTTTTCAAAATCACGGTATTCTCTCGGGAAATTGCCTTTCTTGAGCGGCGTTCCCTGATGGGCGCTGTGGACGCCTTTGAGCCGTTTGGCGGCATCCATGACATATACCCAGCTTTCGCGTGTCATGGGATCGGTGTACCATTTGCGCAGGTGGCGCTTGAGGTTGGGGTAGCGCGGATCTTTCAAGAGGTCGCTGAACTGGCGGGGGTATGCTTTTTCCTGACCTTCGGGAGGATTGTTGTAATAGGCGGCGATGGCTTTGCGGATCTGGTCGCCCCGGTACAATAACTCGGCCTCGCGTTCCCTTTTGACGATGGTACTCCAATAGCGGCCGGCGCCGGTGAGGGCGATGCTCATGACGGCGACAAGGATCAGCACTCCCAAATACGAAAACCCTGAGCGATTGCGCGAGATGGCCAATCTCGGCGTTGCTCGGCGCCTTTCGTCGTAGCGGCGTACGAATTTGTACGCCTCACTCCTCAAGGCTTGAGCGCCTTGACCTTGGCGATCTCGCGCAATCGCTCTTTGGTGTTTGAAGAACGGTGCTGTGCGGCCCGTGTCGTTGCTGCGGCTATTACAGGCTGTAGGTGGATAGGCTGCAGGCTGTAGGTAACTGCTGAAAAAAGAATGGATGGCAGGCCATAGGCAGATAGGCCGTAAGCTTCGGGAGAAGTTGCGAGAGACGATGCTTGATGGCACAAATCTACAGCCTAAAAGCCTACAGTCTAACAGCCTAAAAGGTTTATGTGGATAGGCTTTAGGCTGTAGGGAAGTGCGAAAAACAAGCTGGAAAGCAGACCGCAGGCAGGTTGGCTGTCGTTTATAAAAATGGATGGTATGGAAACTTGATATCATCCCGAAAACCTGAAATGACCGCTAACCGCCGATCGGCGGTAAAATATCAAAATATGCCGTCCTTCCAACAAGCAGCCTACAGCCTATAAGCCTACCGCCGAATCCCCTCTTATTTTACCATTCATTGTAGGGCGTACCATCGAGCCCCACCAGATTGCTGCCGCTGTGGACATCGTAAACATTGCCTTCGGCAAAGCCCTCCGGGGGGATGGTAACCCAGGAATCGGAATTGCCGGTGAATGGATCCATGGGGATCTGGCGGATGTATTTTTCAGTTTCCAGGTCCTGCAGACTGCCCGGATAGCTCCCATGATCGGCATAGTACTGGTCGATGGTGTCCCGCATGATGAACAGGGTGCGGCGCAGATTGGTTTCCTTGGCGCGCACCAGGGATTTCTGGAAGCTGGGCAGGGCCATGGTAGCCAAAATGCTTATGATGGACACCACGATCATCATCTCGATCAGGGTGTAGCCCTGGCGATTCCCGAGGATTGTGCTGCTGCTATGCTGAATAGTTGCAGAGTTGGGCATGGTCACGGTTCTTTTATTAGGGACGCAGATTCACACAGATGAACACAGGTAAAACTAAAAAATACCACAGAAAAATATTACCATGTAGCGCATGAAGTCCCTGAAGGAATCAATTTGTCGGTGACAAATTGATTCCAAAACAACATTGTTTATTTTTGGGCTTTATCTGTGTGTGTCAGTGTTCATCTGTGTCCCACAAGTATGACTTCGTGTCCTTCACGGATAAATACGGATCAGGCTGTAGGTGATTAGGCTATAGGCTGTAGGAAAAACCGGCAACCAATAGGGGTAGGTTTTCCTTTCAGCTTGACGCTTTGAGCTTGAGACTTTTTTAACCCCTTCATGTTCTTCATGAACTTCATGGTTAAAAGCTTATTTTTAGCCAGAGATTCACACAGATGAAAACAGATATAGTCGTTTTGGGCCAAATTTTTTCACCAATCCCGGTAATCGGTTCCATCCAGGGCCTGTTCATCGCTTTGGGAATAGACGTCGTAAACGTCCTGCCCCCCCCAGATGTCGCTGTCCGGGTCGTCGGCATAGGATCGCAGGCCCCATTCCCCGTCTTCGGTCATGGGGTCCCTGGGAATGCGGCGCAGGAATTTCAACTTGATGGGATCAGGGTCGTTGCTGTCGACGCCTTCCACCAGCACTTCCAGGCTTTCGGGATAGCCGCTGCTGTCCAGTTTAAGGGCGATACGTCCGTCATCCACCATTTTTTTATAGTCGTCAATGGCCGTGCGGATCAGGCGGAGGTTCTGGCGCAGCTCGATTTCTTTAGAACGTTTGTAGGTCATGTAGGACAGGGGCAGAATACCGCTCACGAGAATGGTCAGAATTCCCATGGCCACGATGAGCTCGATCAATGTAACGCCCGAAGAGCCCTTTCTATAATGCATCTGATGCACCATGGCGGTGTTGTATCCTTTCTCAAAATGCTCACATACTGTCGTGTATGCTCCGCTTTTTCGGCAGGATACGCCTTGCCCTGAATCATCATCTACAATTATATAAAGGTCCCTTTGATGCATCTTGTTATTATATCAGATACTTTCAAGGTGTAGAAGTATTGCCATACTATGAAATGATATACCCTGATCAGGCGTATCGGTGTATCTATCGATTGCAGACAAGTTGACGATAAATCAGCTGCCGACAGCCCATTGGCGGTCCACCACGTGGATATCACGCGAAAACTCACGCTTCCCGCGCAACTGGTTGCAGATGCTGCCGGCCTGCGTTTTGGTGGTGTAGCTGCCGACAAAAATCCGGTGGAAAAAACCTTTCTGGGGAATACGGGCGGGGATCATGAAGCACTCGTAATTCATGGCGGTCAGCTGCCGGGCCCTCTTTTCCGCTTCCACGCGATCGATGTAGGATCCCACATGAATGCTGTAGCGTGCCGTCTCGGGCCAGGTGGTTCCGAAGGCTGATTCCGGGGTGGTTGGGACTGGCGCTTCCGCCGGTGCTGAGGTCGGTGGCGGTGCCTCGACCGGTGCCGCCATCCCTGCATCTGTCAGGGGGGGCGGCGGTGCGCTTTCAACGGCCGGTGCCGGTTCGGCTTCGTCGTCGGGCATCAGTTCCAGTATGCCTTCTTCGGGCGTCACACGCAGGCGGGATTCTTCGCGACTATTATAGGGGGCTTCGAGCGACCAGCGGTCCTCGCTGCCGGACCAGACTTCGGTGGCCTCCGTACCGGGTATTTCCTGGCTGCGAATCACCACCGGCGTAATGACCATCAGGACATCCCGTTTGGTTTCTTCGTCATCGCGATTGGAAAACAGACTGCCAATGGCAGGGAAATCGCCGACGCCGGGAAGCTTGCGCAAGGAGCGTTGCTCCGTATCGTTGATCAGTCCGCCGATAATAACGGTTTCGCTGTCCCGCAGGGTCAAAACACTTTGAGCGTTCCGGGTCAGGATGGGAATCTGGGGGTCGTTGGGGTCGGCGCTGAGATTTTCACCCAGTGCGCTGACTTCCAGCGTCAATTTGAGGGTCACCTCGTCGTGCATATTGATGACCGGCAGGGCCTCCAGTTTGACGCCCACATCCGTATACTGGAAGTCAGAGGTCACGTCACCGGTGTTGGAATCCACCCGGCGGTTGACACGCAGCGGCACCCGCTCTCCTAAAAGTATGGAGGCTTTTTCCCCGTTTTTGACCCGAATTTTCGGCTTGGCCAAAAGACGGGTGTCGCCATCATTTTTAAGCAGGTTCAGGGTGGCCGACGGCGTTGAAAGGATGATGTTTTTATCCGAAATACGTTTGAGGGCATAAAGGGAGATATTGCTTACAAAATCAGTGTCATCACTGACGTCATCACTGGATTCCCCGATGCCGAAGGTCAGGCTTTCCGAAAAGGTCAGGCCTATGTTCTCCTGCAATGTCCGCGTAACCTCCAGGAATTCCACATCCAGCAGCACCTCGGCCGGGGTGCCGTCGTTGGCTTCCAGCACCTTGCCGGCGATTTGGATCACCTCGCGGCTACCCCGAATCACCACGGCATTGGCGTTTTCATTGGCAATGATGTCCTTGCTTTTGAGAATTTTGGAAAGCAGCCCCACCGCCTGTTTGGCTTCCAGGTTGGACAGGTAGAAGGTTTTGATCTGCAGGTCCTGGTATTCCTTGGCCTTCTGGGGGGTATCCGGGTAGATGATCATGGTTTTGTCGTTGACGATCACCGAGTTCAGATCGTTGGCCCGCAGCAGGACATCGACGAAGCGGTCGAAGGAGACGTCCGTCATGAACATGGTCACTTTGTTATTCTGGACATCGCGGTCGAAAATAAAATTGATCCCCGACAATTTGGTCAGAACCTCAAAAACATTGATGATGGGAGTGTTTTTGAATTTAAACGATACCGGTGCGTCGGATTGCCCATTGATTTTGTAGGTGCCGTTATCAACGGATTTATCGCGGTAGTAGTTTAGGGCCCTTTGGGCGGGTTCGTATTCCGGATCGAGTTCGACGGCTTTGGCGAAGGCCTGTCGGGCCGGGATGAACTTCCGGGTTTTGAGGAAATTCTGGCCCTGTTTGAAGTAATGGCGGGCATCCATGCGTCGCCGGGCGGTTTCTTCCTTCTCGGCGGCTTTGGTGTTGGCCGGATTCATGGCCATGCTGATACGAAATTCATTGATGGCCTCGTTGAAGAGTTCCTGGGCCAGGTAGGATTCGCCTTTGGCCATATGCATCTGGGACGCCTCGAATTTCGAGCGCTTCAGCATGAGCTTGATTTCGGTATGGTCGGGGTCTTCTTCGTAGGCTTTCTGAAAAAACCGAACGCTGTTGTCCCAGTCCCCGGCAGCGGCGTACTGGTGACCCTGCTGGAGGTATTTATACGTATCCGTGGCGCAGCTGCCGCACACCAGGAGGGTGGCGATCAGGCCGACAAGCCCGAACATCCGGTGTGTTTTTTTGGTGGCCGTCAATTTGAGCATGGCGGGTAATCCATAAAGGAATTTTATTTGAAAATATTGTAATAATTTCCTTAGCATGAATTCACTTGGAACTCCAGACGGCGGTTACAGTTCGTCGAAATTGATTTTTAGAGGGTCCGTCAGGTTTGCCGCTGTTATGGTGGCCGCTTTTTCCGAAACCTCTTGGACGAAATATTTACCGTCGATACGATCCCCCCGGGTGATCACCAGAACCTGTTTGCCCCGTTGGAGAAAAAGATAGACGTTGGGGCCATGCCGGTAGGAACCGAAGGTCTTGAAGCGGCGGAAATGCTCTTCGGTTTTCTGCCGGTCGCTTTTGGGCGGTGGCGTTGGTTTTTTTGTTTTGGGTTTTGGTTTATCCCCGCTGACGGGTTCGGGGAGAGTGGGTTTTTGAAACAAGTCGCGTTGAATGGTGACAGGGCTTAGCGGTGGCGAGCGGAAAAGGTCCAGCCTCAATTCCGCCTGGGATTGCATCGAACCGCCGGTCTGTGGGGGGGGCACCTTGGTTGCGCGGGCAAAGGTCAACCGTTCAATGGTTTCCTGTTCAAAAGGATTCATCAAACGGTAAGTCAAGGCAATGGCGAGGATCACACAAAGGCCTATCAGTATTTTATGCTTCTGGCTCATCACTTACGGTTTCGGCGTTGGATTGTCATTACGGAAATACGCGGAAAGCTCAAGGCCCATTTCCAGGGTTCGGCCGTCGTCTCCCTGCCGGAATTCGAGGCTGTGGATGCATAGCAGGCCCGGCATGGCCTGGAGTTCGCCAATGAAGCGTTTGCAATCGTCGTACTGGCCCGATGTCTGAAAAGTGGTTGCAAAGCGAACCAGGGAACCGTCTTTCATGGGTTCGGATCGAAATGCCAGATCTTCGGCGACTAAATTGTAGCGGTTGAGTATTTTTTTCAACTGCTGGATACGCTCCGGAAACTGGATTTTGCCCGGCTGGCTTTCTTCAAAGCCCTGCCAGGTTTGCTGCAAGGTTTGATATTGGTCGATTTCCGCCTGCCGTTTGCGCTGTTCGGACACTTTTTTGCGCTCCGCCTGAAAACGGCTTTGCAATCGGCCGATCTCACGTGATTCGGTACTGATGAAAAATAGATAGAACAGTACGTTGGCCAGAAACAAGAGTCCACAGACGACCCAAAAAGGGCGATGTTTTTTGACAATCTCAATCAACTGCCCGTGTGATTTCATGGCCACCTTATCGGGTATTTCCGTGGGGGTGCGAGGCCAGGGTCATCCACAGCCCGCCAAAGGTCTCTTCCGGAAAAACCGCTTTGAGATTCAACCCGCAGATCATTTCAAATTGCACGGCACCCTTGCCGGCGGATGTATTCCCTGCCGATTCATCGGAGCCAAAATCCATATTTTCGAGTACTACCGACTGGAACAGGTCCGACTTGCCCAAAGCGTCCTGAAATCGCGTGATCGGGTCCACTGTCGGAGTGTGGCCGGTAATGCGGATGGTTTTTAGATCCTTTGATGGAAGAAAACGGTCCAGCACCACCTGGGGCGGAATCGCTTTTTCCAGCTCATCCAGAATACCGGTCCAGGGAAAAATATCCAGTGCAATGAGATAATTGGCGTACCGTGTGCTTTTCTGCAGGTCGGCCGCCGCCTTGGCATCAAACGCGGTATTGCTTTGCTGCTGCGTGGTCAGGGCTTGCGCCTGCTGCTGCAAGTCCCTGATCTTGGACCGGTAGGAGGCCCTTTCCCGGAAGGCCTGAACGCCGCCGACCAGGTTGATAAGGGTAAAAATCGCCACCAATACCGCGACGCCGCCCAGCACCCCATAGAGGATGCGGCGATCCATGTGGTCGTGGGTGGTTAGATTGATCTGGTTAAATTCCATGTTTCCTTCATTCTGGTCTAAACCCATCGCCTCGGTGGCGGACTCGCGGAGGTTTGCCGATCAGGAGTGTTTTCCCGAAACTACTCTTCATTTTCTTTCCCGTGAAAAGAAAACGAAGCAAAAGAAAACGCCCGTGTCCCGCTTAACCCTGCGCGTCGTCGGTGCGGCCGGAGCACGCGGAAACTCACCCGCCTTCGCTTGGGCTACGGCGGGTTCAGACAGTCCGCGCGCTTTTTTCCGTCCGCCCCGCCGATGCTCGGCGCGGG
>JGI12573J12842_1000726_pt1 | contig 8827 bp, 8 predicted proteins | sample TtanPargueraPR_7_FD_12842 | JGI IMG/M metagenome (IMG submission 12842)
GGCCAGCCGGGCCACGTCTTCCTCCCGGAAACAATGGTCCATCAAGACCGGCTCGATGGCCATCTGCAAAGGCTCGTCCGGGAAAAACAAAAGATCCAGCAGGGAGTCCCGCTCGGCGCTGGAGTCGTCTGACAACAGGGTCCGCAGTGTATCGAACCCATCATCGCCGAAGGTGGCCGTCATGAAGCCCCGCACACCCTCCGTCAGCACGACCCCATTGGCCAGGTAGCGGCGCAGGGCATCTTCCAGAAGGTCCAATGCCGATGATGAAGCCCTTTGTGTCATAAGGACGTCACCATCCTATATGTAAGGGGCCATCAGCATCATCAGGTCGTGCTTGGTCTGAACGCCCGGCAGGCTTTTCTTCAACTGCCCGTTGTCGAAGACAAACAGGAACGGCACACTGAGGATGTTGAAACGCGCGGCCAGCTGCTTGTTGGCATCCACGTTGAGCTTGCCGGCCCGCACGCGTCCCTTGGCATCCTGGGCAAAACTGTCGAAAAGCGGGCCGACCTGGGTGCAGGTGCCGCACCAGGGCGCCCAGGCGTAGACAAGGGCCGGGATGGGGGACTTGAGAATGAGGGCTTCGAAATTGGCCTCCGTCACCAGCTGCGGCTGGGGCGTGAGCAAATCGGCGGTGGGAATGCCGCCGCCGCATTTGCCGCATTTGGCCACCGCGCCGAGTTTGTCGGCCGGGATGCGGTTGCGCGTCCGGCATTCCGGGCAGCGGATGAGATAGGGATTGGCGTTCTGGGTCATGAAGTTTGTCATCTCCCGGTGGTCGTGATGAATGAATCCTGCCGGCGGCAGGATCACGCAGACGAAATCTTGCCGTAATGGCACCTACCAAAATAAGGCCATTCCTCCTTCCGGCAAGTCTGGCGAAGTGAGGTTCTTTTTCAGAACGGAAAACCTCAATAAGCCTTTTAGGAGAGGGCTGAAAAACGGCCTTTCCGCTTGAGATAGTGAAGAAGTTTTTTAGAATGGCACCCCGGATCAGCGGAGCCTCTCCGGCAACAAGGCGACGGTCTTCCTCAGGGCGGGTTCTTCAGTCAAGAGGACCGAACCCGATCAGTAAATGGTGCCCTGGGTTTGGGCATCGAAGATATGCAAATGGTCGAGATTCATGGCCAGCCGGATCTTTTTACCGCGACCGACCAGTTTGCGCCCCTCGCTTTTGGCAATCAATTTGGTGCCGAAAAGATCCATGTGCATATTGGTTTCGCTGCCCAGGGGTTCGACCACTTCCACCAGGCCTTCGGTCTTCCATTCTTCCGGCACCTTGGTGTCGCCGTTGTCAATGGTGATGTCCTCGGTCCGCAGCCCCATGATCACATCCATGCCGGCTTGAAGATCGACCCCCGTTTTGGCAGGGACCGGCACCCGCAGGCCGCCTTCGAAGGCCAGCACGAGCCCGGCGCCCTCCGCCGCCAACTTGGCCGGCGCGAGATTCATGGGCGGACTGCCGATGAAACCGGCCACGAAGGTATTGACCGGGTTCTCGAAGATGTCCAGGGGCGCCCCCACCTGTTCGATGTAACCGTCGCGCATGACCACGATGCGATCGGCCAGGGTCATGGCTTCCACCTGATCGTGGGTAACGTAGATGATGGTGTTCTGAACTTTCTGGTGCAGCCGTTTGATCTCGATCCGCATCTGGGTGCGCAGCTTGGCATCCAGGTTGGATAACGGCTCGTCGAACAGAAACACCTTGGGGTTGCGAACAATGGCCCGCCCCATGGCCACCCGCTGGCGCTGGCCGCCCGAGAGCTCGTGGGGCTTGCGCTTCAGGAGATCGGTCAGCCCAAGGGTGCCGGCGGCCCGCTGGACCCGTTCTTCGATCTCGGCCTTGGGTGTTTTACGCAATTTGAGGCCGAACGCCATATTATTGAAAACGTTCATATGGGGATACAGGGCGTAGTTCTGAAACACCATGGCCACGCCGCGGTCTTTGGGGGCCACGTCATTGATCCGCTGATCGTCGATAAAAATTTCGCCCTCGCTGATCTCCTCCAGACCGGCGACCATCCGCAGGGTCGTGGATTTACCGCACCCCGAGGGCCCCACCAGGACGACAAATTCGACATCGTCGATTGCCAGATCAATCCCATGGACCACTTCCACTTTACCAAATCGTTTGACCACCTTTTTTAGATCGACACGTGCCATCGTTCCATTCCCGTCCCAAGATCGGTGTGCGCAGCTTCCGTTCTGTTATGGCTGCATTTTTTCGGCAGCCCGGTATTATGATATACGTCTTTAAATCTCTAAAATTGTTTATAATTCAATCGAACAATCGACCAGCCACGAAATCTTCCCTGCGGGAGCCAATTAATCCTTGACTCCATTATCACATCCCCGATATGCGTGTAAAATATTATAGTCATCTATATCTCATAATGAATGAATAAACCGGACCCGATCGGCGGGTGCCGGTTGTCAATTGCACTCATGGGAGAGGAGGAAAAGGTCATGAAATCGCGGAATCTAGTCTTGGTTATTGCGCTTGCTCTGATGGTTGTCTTTACGGCCGGCGAGGTAATGGCCAAACGCATCGAAATCCATTGGTGGCACGCCATGCGCAGTGCCCGTGGGGAAGTCTGCAACACCATGATCAAAGCGTTCAACGACTCGCAGGACAAGTACACGGTCATCGGCACCAACAAAGGCAACTACGATGAAACCGTCAACGCCGGGGTGGCCGCCATCCGGGCCGGCAAACAGCCCCACATCCTGCAAAGCTTCGAGGTGGGCACCCAGCTCATGATGCTCTCCGGTGCCGTTTATCCGGTCTATGAGCTCATGGCCGATGCCGGCTACAAGGTCAACTGGAAAGACTATCTGCAGCCGGTCCTTTCCTACTACATGGATGCCAACGGCAACCTGGTCTCCATGCCGTTCAACTCCTCCACACCGGTCATGTACTACAACGTGGACCTGTTCAAAAAAGCGGGCCTGGCCCCCCTGGACAAATCCAAAGCGGTCACCTGGGACGAACTTGGTGAAATGCTGGACAAAATCGTGAAATCCGGCGTTCCCGGCGGCATGGTCACGGCCTGGCAATCCTGGACCCAGATCGAAAACTACTCCGCCATCCACAACATCCCCTTCGCATCCAAGGCCAACGGCTACAAGGGACTGGACTGCGAGTTGATGATTAACAACGACAAGGTGGTCAATCACATCACGCGTCTCAAAGCCTGGATGAAGGACAAGCGCTTCTTCTACGGCGGCCAGAAATACCAGGGCCCCAAATCCGAATTCATCGCCCAGAATGCGGCCGTCTACATCGATTCCATCAGCGGCATCGCCAAACTGAAAAAAGCCGTCAAGGACTTTAATTGGGACGTGGCGCCCCTGCCCGTGGAAGCGTGGATGAAAGCGCCCCAGAACAGCATCATCGGCGGGGCCTCCAACTGGGTCCTCAAAGGCCACAGCAAGGATGAATACGCCGGCGTGGCCGCCTTCCTGGATTTCCTGGCCACCAACGACATGCAGATTTACTGGCACAAGGAAACCGGGTATTTCCCGATTACCCTGACGGCCTACAAGGCCCTCAAGGACCAGGGATACTACAAAGAATCCCCCTACCAGGAAGTGGGCATCAAACAGATGACCCGCCGGGATCCCACCGAAATCTCCCGCGGTCTGCGGCTGGGCTACTTCATCCAGATCCGCAACGTGATCAACGAAGAGCTGGAACTGGTCTGGAACGACACCAAGAGCCCCCAGGATGCCCTCGACAGTGCCGTCAAACGCAGCAACGATCTGTTGCGCTCCTTTGAAAAAACATATAAATAACCTCTGGATCACAACCACAACGGCGCTTCCGGCCAGCACCTGCCGGAAGCGCCGCCTTAATGCCGAGCCGCCATGATCAAGCGTTCGATTTTCTCCAATCGCTTTCTGCCCTATTTCCTGATTCTGCCCCAGATTCTGGTCACGGCCACCTTCTTTTACTGGCCGGCCCTGCAGGGGTTGATGCAGTCCATGATGCTGAGCGATCCCTTTGGGCTGCACAACCGCTTCGTCTGGTTCGACAATTTCATCGAGCTGTTCCAGGATCCACTCTATCTGAAGTCCATCGTGATCACCCTGGTGTTCAGTGCATCGACGGCCTTTGTCTCCATTTCCGGCGGGCTGTTCCTGGCCACCCTGGCCAATCGCGCCCTGCGGGCCAAGGCGCTGATCCGGACCTGCCTGATCTGGCCCTACGCCGTGGCCCCGGCCATTTCCGGCGTTTTGTGGCTCTTTCTGCTGCATCCTTCGTACGGCGTCGTGTCCCTGGCTATCAAGCGCTGGTTTGGTGTGGACTGGAATCCGGTGTTGAACGGCACCGACGCCCTGCTAATGGTGATCATGGCCAGTGCCTGGAAACAGATCAGCTATAATTTCGTCTTTTTCATGGCCGGCCTGCAGGCGATCCCCCATTCCCTGATCGAGGCCGCCGCCATGGACGGCGCCAGCCCCTTTCGGCGCTTCTGGGCCATCGTCGTGCCCATGCTGTCCCCCACACTGTTTTTCGTCACGGTGATGAATATCATTTTTTCCTTTTTCGAGACCTTCGGGGTCATTCACACCGTCACCCAGGGCGGCCCGGGGGGGTCGACCAACATTCTGGTCTACAAAGTCTACCAGGACGGTTTTATCGGCCTGAATCTGGGATCCTCATCCGCCCAGTCCATTGTGCTGATGAGCCTGATCATTTTCATCACTGTCATGCAGTTCAAATATGTCGAACGCCGCGTTCAATACACAGGTTGATTGGTCATGGTTGAAAGAACACCCATTCTGGACACGCTGACGTATATTTTTCTGATGGTGGGCATCCTGGTGGTGGGATTCCCTATCATTTACGCCCTCATCGCCGCCACCCATCCCATCGAAACGGTGTCCATGGTGCCCATGCCGCTGATTCCGAGCGACCAGTTCTGGGTCAATATGCAGGCCGCCTGGAACAAGGGGGATCTGGGAACCCAGTTGACGAATTCGTTCATCATGGCCAGCGGCATCACCATCGGCAAAATCTGCGTATCCCTGCTGGGGGCCTTCTCCATCGTTTATTTCGACTACCGCCTGCGCACCGTGGCTTTTGTCACCGTATTCTGCACCCTGATGCTGCCGGTGGAAGTTCGCATCCTGCCCACCTACGAGATGGCGGCCAACCTCTTCGGCCCGCTGCAGATGTTGTGGGAGTTTTTGCATCTGGACGGCATCGTGGCCTGGTTCGTTGGCCACGACATCGAAATCAAACTCGACTTGAGCCTGCTGGACAGCTATACCGGCCTGATCCTGCCGCTGGTGGCATCGGCCACCTGCACCTTTCTCTTCCGCCAGTTTTTCCTGACCATCCCGGAAGAGCTCTGTGAAGCCGCCAAGATCGACGGTGCTTCGGCCATGACCTTCTTCCGTAAGATCATTCTGCCCTTGTCCAAGACGAATATCGCCGCCCTGGTCGTGATTGAATTCGTCTACGGCTGGAACCAGTACCTCTGGCCCCTGCTGATCACCACCAACCCCAAGATGACGACCGCCGTCATCGGGCTCCAGAACCTGATTCCCCAGGCGGACGACCTGCCGTTCTGGAACGAGGCCATGGCCGCCGCCCTGATCGTCATGCTGCCGCCAATCCTGGTGGTATTGTTCATGCAGCGCTGGTTCGTGAAAGGCCTGGTGGAACGGGAAAAGTAGGTTGCCTAGCCCGGATATTTCACGCGTTCGAGATGTTCATTGGCAAGGCATCAGGGGTGCCGCTGTACGCCTGTACCGCAAGCCCCTGATAACGCGGCCAATAGGCATCTCGGGCGCGCCCGCAGGGTGAAATTTTATCGATGAATTTGGAAATCGACCAAGGGTACAACGTGTCACCTGAAAATTAGATCCCGACAATAGCCTTCATAGCCCTGAATATTGGCGTAAAATTTATTGTCTCGAAAAAATTTCATGAAATGTTCGGGCTAGCAGGCCCCCAGGATAACGGCCACCACTTCGGCAAATCCGTAACCTCCCTCTTTGCGGGTCACCCAGGCCGGGCAATGCTGCATCCCATGCGCAAACTGGCGGATATTGGCAACCCCCACCCCATGGGTAAAATAGGCAAACATGGGTTCATCGTTGGGGGAGTCCCCCACGAAAATCGCCGTGTCGCGCACGGTTTCCAGGTCACACTCAAACTGCTCGCGAAACAACAGCCGGGTCATGGCAAGTTTGTCGTAATCGCCGAACCAGCCGTTGACATGGATGGAGCTGATTTTGGCCCGGGCCCCCGCCTGCTCGAAGATGGTGACAATTTTCTCCACCTGATCCATGGGCAGGGCCGGCACGTCCTCACAGAAATCAATGGCCAGATCCGCTTCCCGATAGGCCTGATCGGCCGACACCCGGCAGCCGGGAACGGCTTTCAGGATATCCTTTTCGATGCGATCAAGGCGCGCGCGGTCTTCACGACGTTCGGCATCCGCTTTCCAGTAGCGCCGCACCATGCGGCGCGCTTGAGCATCGTAACAGAAATAAAACGCACCGTTTTCACCCACCAGTCCGGCGATGGGCCACATGCGGGCCATGTGGTCGCACCAACCCGCGGGGCGCCCCGTAATGGGAATGACATGAATGCCGGCCGCGGTCAGGCGCTCCAGCGCGGCATACGCCGCCGCCGGCAGGCGCCCGGCGACTGTCAGGGTGTCGTCGATATCGCACAGCAGATATTGAATCTGGGACCGTTGGGATGGGGGGAAATCTTGAATCGGCTGCATGCCTGCTCCTCGGATGATGACGGTTTACAATCTTTTGTGGAAGGTTCGCTTGGGGTTGATGGGCTTTGCGAACCATTCCGGCGTTTTTTAGGCAGGTGGACCGCAATTGTCAAACCTGATTGCCGACGGCCGTCACGCGCAATTCCCGGGAGGGTTTGCTTTTTCCGCCCGACGGCCCCGATCCGGTTGACCGTCGACGCTGCTGTCTGTTATGCATCGGATCGCATCCAACGTGTATCAACAATGGAAACCCAGAGAAAGCCGTTATCATGATCATCACTGAAATTCTGGCCCGCAACGCCCGCATGTACGGTAGCGAAACCGCCTTGATCGAACGCGCCCCGGCAGCCGACAAACGCACCGAAATCACCTGGTCCGCGTTTGACCAGCAGGCCAACCAGGTGGCCCAGGCCCTGATCGCCCGGGGCATCACCAAGGGGCATCGGGTGGTTCACCTGATGATGAACTGCATCGAATGGCTGCCGGTCTATTTTGGCATCCTGCGTACCGGGGCGTGGGCCGTCCCCCTCAATTTCCGTTTCGTGGCCAAGACGATCCTGGGCTGCGCTGAGACCGCCGAGGCCCAGGCCATGATTTTCGGGGAAGAATTCATCGACCGGATCGATGCCATCAAAACCGAGTTGGACCGTACGGTCCGTTTTTACATCTTCGTCGGCCCGGTGGCGAAAACCCCGGAATATGCCGAGCACTTCGACGCTTTCCTGGGAACGTCCAAGGCTGTGGCCCCTGAGGTTCCCTTACAACTGGAAGACGAAGCGGCCCTTTATTTTACTTCAGGCACCACCGGCACCCCCAAGGCGACCCTGCTGACGCACCGCAACCTGGAATATGCCTGCTATGTGGAAAACCGCCACCACCAGCAGACCCACGAGGACAATTTCCTGTGCATCCCGCCTCTCTACCACACCGGGGCCAAGATGCACTGGTTCGGCAACTTCATCGTGGGGGCCAAAGCGGTCATCCTCAAGGGCATCGAACCACGCTGGATCCTGGAAGCCGTGTCGGAAGAACAGGTGACCATCGTCTGGCTGCTCGTGCCCTGGGCCCTGGACGTGCTGTTTGCCATCGAGAGCGGCGAGCTGAAGCTCAAGGACTTCAAACTCGATCAATGGCGCCTGATGCATATCGGCGCCCAGCCCGTACCCCCCAGCCTGGTCCGGGAGTGGCAGAAATGCTTCCCCCGCCACCAGTACGACACCAACTATGGTCTGACCGAATCCACCGGGCCGGGCTGCGTTCACCTGGGCATGAACAACAACCATAAGGTCGGCGCCATCGGCCGCCCCGGTTTCGATTGGGAATACCGCATCGTGGATGACAAGATGGCTCCGGTGCACCCCGGAACGCCGGGGGAACTCATCGTCAAGGGGCCCGGGGTCATGCGGGAATACTACAAAAACCCCGCGGCAACCCGGGAAACCCTTCAAGACGGCTGGCTGCTGACAGGCGATGTGGCCCGCGAAGACGACGACGGCTTTATCTGGCTGGTGGACCGCAAAAAAGATGTGATCATCACCGGCGGCGAGAACATCTATCCGGTGGAAATCGAAGATTTCCTGCAGGGGCACCCCCGGATCCAGGATGTGGCCGTCATCGGCCTGCCCAGCCTGCGTCTGGGCGAAATCGCCACGGCCATCGTGAAGGTCAAACCTGGCCAGGATCTGACAACCCAGGAGATCGACACCTTCTGCCAGGACCTGCCGCGCTACAAACGACCACGGCGGGTGATCTTCGGGGAAGTTCCCCGCAACCCCACCGGCAAAATCGAAAAACCCGAATTGCGCAAGCAATACGCCGGTGTCGCGGAAAGCTTCAAAATCTGAGTTTGAGGAAGCTTTCCCGTGTCCCTTCCTGATATCGCGCAACCTGGCCCGCAACGCATCGGGCTGATGGCCGACAGCCACGGGGATGCCGTCGGCATCGAAGCCGCGGCCAGGTGCTTCCAGGACCGCGGTTGCAACCTGAGCATCCACCTCGGGGATATCGGCGACACGACCCGTCCGGCAACCCTGGAGGCCTGCCTCGACCGGCTGGCCGCCCACGGCATCCTGCCG
>JGI12573J12842_1000746_pt1 | contig 8368 bp, 9 predicted proteins | sample TtanPargueraPR_7_FD_12842 | JGI IMG/M metagenome (IMG submission 12842)
CCGCCGAGGCACTGGGGCTTTCGCCGCCGCGCACCATCCAGCGCGTCGCCCAGGCCCTGGAGGAGCTGATGCGCGAGGACGTCGCCGCCGGGCGGCCGATGGTCGCCGTCCTGGTGGTCAGCCGCCGTGGCGACCTGCCTCGGCAGGGCTTCTTCGACCTGGCGGTGGCGCTCGGCCGCTTTCCCGCCGACCCCGACGCGCATGAGGCGGCCTATCGGCGGGAGCTGGAGCGAGTCATGGCGCTGCGGGAGTGACCGGCAGGCGAGGGTAGGGCCGGGTCAGTCGTACCGGTGCTGCCAGCCCTTCACCGCGATCTGCTCCTTGAGCAGCTCCAGCATGTCCACCAGCACCTGCTCGGTGACCTGTTCGGTGTGCGGGTCGGTGCGCAGCCAGGCGTCGAAACCGCTCTCGGCGAGGTGCTCCACCAGGGCGGTGAACTCCGGCGACTGCAGCCCCGCCAGCGCCTCGTTGACCAGGCGGCAGGCCAGGTCGGAGAGCGAGGCCTCGAGCCCGCGGGTCAGCTGGCCGCCCAGCGGCAGGCGCTCCAGGCGGCGGACCTCCGGACTCTCCGCCAGGGTGCGGCCCACCAGGCCGCGCACGTAGCGCAGGATGTCCTCACGGTTGTGGGTGTAGGCGCTGCCGGCCATCGCCTCCAGGCGCTGGCTGATCTCGTGGATCAGCGCCTGCTGGCGCGGGCGCACCACCTGCTCCACCACGCCGCGGGAGAGCGAGTCACTGGCGCGGATCTCCGCCTGGACGTTGTCCAGCAGACGGATGGCGATGCGGTCGGTGAGCTCCTCCAGCAGGATGTCGTAGTACTTGGTGAGCACACCGAAGAGGTACCAGCGGCGCACGTCGATCAGCCCCAGCCGCTGCAGGCGGTGCAGCAGCGAGATCACGCGCAGGATGCGCAGCAACCGGAAGCCGCCCACCGGGATGCAGCCCAGCACGTCGTACCAGTGCACGAAGGGGTAGAAGAACCAGCGGTGGTAGCGCCGCTCGGCGATGGCCACCGCCCAGCCCAGCAGCACATCGAGCACGAAGACGGCCACGAACGCCAGGTCGATGGCCAGGAAGTTGGCGTGGATGTGGCGGTCGTAGGCGCCGTGCAGGCCCGGCGCCACGGCCTCGAAGGCGGCGTTGAGCGGCGCCAGCAGAAAGAGGCTGTCGAACAGCAGCAGCGCCAGGTTGGCGACCACCAGGGCGATGACCAGCAGGTCCCACCCCAGGTGAAGCCGCTCCAGGGCGGGATGCAGGCGTCTCTCACGGGTCTCGCTCATGCTGGCGCCTCCCCTGGGCCGGCGGCCGGCTCGGCTACTTGAAGCGCGAGCGGGCCTTCTCGAAGGCGTCGCTCATCGACTCCCAGGCCCGCTCGGCCCCGGCGCGGATATCGTCCCAGGCGTCGTCGCCGGCCTCGCGCAGTTCGTCGAGCTTCCGCCGCACCTCCTCGCGCCTCTCCTCCAGACGCTCGGCCTCCTTCTCCCGCTCGATGCGGGCATCGGCGTCGGCGCCGCGGGCCTTGGCCTTCAGCTTGTCGATCTCCGCCTGCCACTCGTCCAGCTTGGCGCGCAGCTTCTGCTCATAGGCTTCTCGATTGCTCATGCGTCACTCTCCTCGTTGTCGACGGTCTGGATGACCTCGAATCCCTCGAAGCTCGGCGGGCCCAGGTAGAGCCCCTCGCGCTTGCTCTGGCCGGCGCTGGCGTGGGCCTTGCGGAACGCCTCGGAACGGGTCCAGGCCTCGAAGTCCTCCCGCGAGCGCCACACGGTATGGGAAGCATAGAGCACATGGTCCTCGCGCTCCGGTCCGCGCAACATGTGGAAGGCCTCGAAGCCGGGCAGCCCCTGCAGGTGGGTCTCGCGCTCCAGCCAGATCTGCTCGAACTCCTCCGTGCGCTCGGGGTTGACCCGGAAACGGTTCATGGCGATGTACACGGGCATCTCCTGTTGGGGGTGAAAGGTCTTCTCGACGATGACACCTCCCCCCGGGTGGGGCAAGGCCGCCGGAGCATCCGCCATCCTTGTCGATATCGCCAGGCTGCGTCACGCTGGGGGAGTGCCGACAGGCCGTGCACTCACCGGCGGCGGCCGGGCGCCGGTAACGCCCCACCACTTCAACGCGCTCTGGCGGAGGATGCATGATGAGGCTTTCAAGCACGGGGTTCGCGATGCTCGGGGCCGGGCTGATCGCGATCAGCTACGGTCTCGCCCGCTTCGCCTTCGGGCTCTTCGTGCCCCCGATCCGCGACGAGCTGGGCCTCTCCTCCTACGTGATCGGCATCATCGGCTCGCTGCCGCTGATCAGCTTTCTGCTGGCCACGGCAGTGGCGCCCCTGATCACCGACCGCCTCGGTGCCCGTTACACGGCGGTGCTCTCCGGCGGTTTCGGCGTCGCCGGGCTCATGCTGATCAGCCGGGCCACCGGCCCGATGATGCTCGCGTCGGGGGGTGTTCGCCTGTGGCATCTGCACCGGCCTGATGATGCCCGCGCTCACCGCCGCCATGCAGGCGGTGGTGCGGCGCTCGCTGCACGGGCGGGTCAGCTCGGTGATGAACGCGGGCACCAGCATCGGCGTGATCGTGGCGGTGCCCACGGTGCTGTTCATGGTGGGTGCCTGGCGAATCGCCTACCTCTCCTTCGCCGTGCTGGCCGTGCTCGGGGTGATCGCCGCCTGGCTCTTCCTGCCCTCGGTCACACGCATCGTGCCGTCGGATGCCGCGGACCCGCCGCCGCTCAACGAACTGCCCTGGTCGCGGCTCATCCGGCTCACACTGTTCGCCTACGTGATGGGCTTCGTCTCCGCCGCCTACTGGATCTTCGCTCCCGACCTGGTGGTGACCCTCGGCGGGTTGCCCGCCAGCGCCACCGCCTGGTTGTGGCTGGCGGTGGGCGTTGCCGGCCTCGGCGGCGCCGTGGTGGCCGACCTGGCCGATCGCAACAACCCGCCGATCACCCAGGCGCTGATGCTGATGATGCTCTCCGCGAGCCTGGCGCTGCTCGCCGCGAGCCCCGACCAGCCGCTGTTGACGGCCTTCTCCGCGCTGGTCTTCGGCCTGGCCTACATGAGCCTGACTGGCCTTTACCTGATGACTGGCATCCGCCTGCTGCCCGGTCGGCTCTCGGTGGGGCCGGTGCTGCCCTTCATGGCGGTATCGCTTGGCCAGGCGACCGGCTCGCCGGTGGTCGGCGTGCTGGTGGACGGCTTCGGCTATGCCGATGCCTTCGCGATGTTCGCCGCGCTGGGCATCCTGGTAGCCGTGCTCTCGCCCTTCTACCCGGGCGCCATCGCCCAGGCCGAAGAGGAGGAAGCCGCAGAGGGGGACACCGGCCTCCAGGCGGCCTACGACCACCAGCTCCAGAACGAGGAGGGCGAACCCCTGGAGGACCCCCTCGAGGAGCAGGAAGAGCAGGCCGCCACTCCCTCATGAGCAGCCCCGACGGCCAGGCGATGGCCCGGCCATGCGGCGACTTCTTCAACTTTAGTTGTAAGCGATCTGCCGTCGGCACCGGCGGCCAGTACTGTTACGCTACGTAAAATAATATTAGAAAAAACATACAGGGAACCTCCATGGTCGAGGCCACCGAGCCGCGCATCACGCTGCACCCGCACTCCCGCCGGGTGCGCATCGTCATCGACGGCACCCTACTCGCCGACACCACCCGCGCCATCGAACTGCGCGAACGCGGCTACCCGCCTCGCCAGTACCTCCCCCGCGACGACGTGCGCATGGACCTGCTCACGCCCTCCGACACCGCGACCCACTGCCCCTTCAAGGGCGATGCCGCGTACTTGTCGTTCGGCGACCACAAGGATGTGGCGTGGAGTTATGAGCGGACGCCGGAGAATATCGAGGATATCGCGGGCTATCTGGTGTTCTACCGGGGAGTCAGCGGATGACTGATTTCAAACCAGCTCCGCCATCTCGGCGGGGGGTTGTACGAGCCCGATTTATCGGGCGAGGGGCGGCTGTCGACACAAAGCAGGCATGCCGGCAAGGGCAGCAGGCACGTTCATCGGGAATATGTGGCATGCATGATGATCGGTGTTATGCTGCCAAGCTATGCTTAATTTTTATGTTTTTCAATAAGATAAGAAGTGGTCGAGCGAGCGGCATAACATTGTTGAACGCGCGTGCGCGTTCAAGTGGAGTATCAAGCGTGCGTTCTAATACCTGCTAGGACTGAGCGCATTTAGATAACGGAGAACGGTTTTGTCACGAAGATTTAATTTTGACCTCTATAGGTTGAATGTCGTCGATTTCGAGGATTTGTTTCTAGAGGACGCTGACAGCTCGAGAATAAGATCCGACGACGAGATAAAGCAAGTGCTCGAAGAATCTTGCGATTCGAAGCGTGACCAAACTCAGGAGACACGGACAGCTGAGTTTCTTTGGAGCGCCAGAGAGTTTCACTGTTATCCGTTACTTCATGGACGTGCTTTTTGCTCACTGATTCTGGCCCGGAGCACCATTAGTAAGGATGGTCTCATTGTGACTGAAGAAGGCCTGTCGGCAGGAAAATCGGCCGCGACTCCTCCCTTGGCCTCTGCGGCGACGGTTTTCTTTGATTTATCTAGACATTTGGTGGCGGTTGAACATACGGGTGAGTTGAGCCAGACAGCTTGGAAAGATTTTTTTGAGCGGATAATATCGGAAACGGCGTTATCTCTGGGTTTTACTTCTTCTTTCGAGCTAGAGCCTGTACCCGAAAAGCATGGAATCATCGGCCTCTTCAAGTCATTTGATAAGCTTACGCGAATGAGGGTCACTTTACGGATACCAAATCCTGAGCTGACACGTTACACCAAGTCGTTGTATGACGACTTAGCAAAAAGCGGTGTTCGTGAATATACGCAAGATATGAAGAGTCCGAATGGGCTGTCTAAATCTGAAGACGCACGACCATATGCATCTGCTTACCTTGCAGAACAGGGCTATAAGAAGGGAGATGTCCAGTTTACTGGAATCCGGAACGACGCAGAAGAAACGGTCCGCTCGGGTTCGGTCTCGGCCAGGGGCTCAATAAAACAAGTGCGGGATTTTGTGCGAGGAATGCATACTACTGCTAAGACAAAAGAAGCTCAAGCGGCTTTATCTGAAATCATAAATGAAATTGATAAGCTCCACCCGAAAGGTAAAGTGGATGAGTAAAAAGTTACTCGTATTTTGGGGTTATCTCGTTGAGATTATTGCGTCAACGTTTATAGTTATGTTGGCTCTGTCTGTCTTTGACCTTTCTGAAGTAGTAGGATTTTTCCATTCATCATCCAAGGATATCGCAAGCAACTTTGCGGTAGTTTTGTTGGCGGCTTCCCTAGGGCTTTTTTGGACTTTTTATTCTAAATCTGACTCTCCTTTCGTGCAGTGGTTGCATGAAAAAGAGGCATTTGAAGTTTATGCGCGCTCATTCCTGTTTTCTATCGGAGTTTACGTCCTTCTGGTTGTGTCGTTGATATTGGCGATGAATGCTTCGAGTAGTTCAATAGCAATTTTGTCGCTGTGGCTGTCCGTATTGGGGTTGATCAATGTTTACAGTCTGATAAAGAACACATACGATTTGATGAAATTAAATGCGTTGTTTAATCGCAAGAAAGGAAAGCCCTAATAATCGGCTTCACAGCGACCGATTTGCTGCCGCTTTGCGGCTCCAAATCGGCGCTTGAGCCGGGCGTTAACTCAAGAAAGGTGTATTTGGATGCTTGATAACTTGCTATCGGAATTAATCGAAATTGTACCCGCTCAGAATAACCCGCCATTTCGTGATGATGGAGCATATGAGGCTGCAGAAAGTAAGAAGCAAGACCTCGTTGATCAGTGGAAGAGCTTTGCTACAGAAGACCGGGAAAAGTTTAACGGCAATATCAAAAAATATTTCAGGCAAGAAGGGTTAGTTGATTCTCAGGATTCTTCGCTTAATTCTTCAAAAAACTTTTTCCTGCTTAAGAAGGAAATTAATGCCCGCCTATCTGCTGAAGAGCCCTCAAGGCTGCTCCCCATCAATGACCTGCATTTTGAGCAATCGATTTTAGAGCTTGTAGAGAATATGGAGAACACCGAGCACGTAAAAGAACTCTATAGACTCAGAAAACGAGCCACTGGTAGTTCAAGAAACGCTGGAATTGGTTCCGAGGAGGCTGCTCGGATTAGAAACTGTATGAGGCAGGGGCGTGAGCTTTACCTTGCAGGTAAGTCAGGATCGTTGATGGTGAAGCCACTTAATTTCTTTTACTCACTTACAGCATATGCGTATGCATTTATTATCCTGAATAATCCTATTCGTTACTCGTTGGACTCGTTGCCTGGTTCGCACGGTTTAAACTACATTCCTGATGGGATGAAAAGCCAGGTGGGTGGTGATATGCCTCAAGGCACATTCAGCGATCTACTTGGTTCCTTCCCCACACTTAGTGTTCGGAGTCCAGAGTTTTCAATTCAGCAAGATGCTTCGGTGTCTATAGTCGAGTTTTTCAATAACAGACACACAGTGGGCGTGGGCACGCTACTAAGCATGATACCTGAGATAAGAGAATACTATCGGATAGCAACAGGAGGAATAGGCCGAACACATCCCCTTGATGTATCAATGGGTAAAAGTGACAGGAGCGTCGTTTGGGAGTTCCAGGTTGGTGATGGTGAAAGGCGGCCTGATCTTGCCGAAATACAGAACTCTTTCAAAGGATTTTCGGTATCGGAGCGTTTTGGAAAATATATAGTATCTGTGCCGGCTTCTGATGCTTTCAAAGTTAACGCCATGATATCTTGTGATGCGCGTGGAAATCTTTGGTATGTGGAAAACCCATTCTACCCGGTAGTCTTTCCGGAAGTGTGTATACATTTCATATTGACAAGCACTCTCAGTAATCTAATGCGTTACTCCCCTGATCACTGGGGTAGTGTTCTCTTGAATGAAACAAATTCTGACCAGTCTTTGATCACAAGAAAATATCTATCTGCCTTTGAGAATAAGTTTCCAATTATTGTTCTAAGGTCAATATCTAAGTATTTTCCATATGTCGTAGAGAGTTAACAAATGGCTCAAGCCGAACGGTTTCCGCTAGTGCTTCAACCGGCGGCTTAGCCCAAGCGTTACGCGCTATTAGATAGCTTTCTCAGTCCACTCACCCGCATCACGCGACGCTCCACCGCGTCCAGCAGCTGGCCGCGGCCGGGCTCGACCAGGGTGAGCCAATGGCGGGCGCGGGTGATGCCGGTGTAGACCAGCTCCCGGGTGAGGATCGGGTTGGGGGCATCGGGCAGCAGTAGGGCGGTGTGGGTGAACTCCGAGCCCTGGGACTTGTGCACCGTCATGGCGAACACCGTCTCCACTGCCTGCAGGCGGCTGGGCAGCACCCACTTGATCTGGCCGCTGCCGTCGCCGGCGGGGAAGGCGACGCGCAGCGCCGGGCCGCGGCCGGCTCCCTCGGCGGAGGCCGCCCCGGGCAGCGCCAGGGTGATGCCGATATCGCCGTTCATCAGCCCCAGGCCGTAGTCGTTGCTGGTCACCAGCACCGGGCGCCCGGGGTACCAGAGCCGGTGTCCGTCGCCGCTGTCGATCAGCCCCTCCCGCTCCAGAGCGGCTCGGATGCGTTCGTTCAAGCCCTCCACGCCCCAAGGGCCGCGGCGCAGGGCGCAGAGCAGCTGGAACTGGTCATGGGCGGCCAGCACCGCCCGGGCCCAGTCGTCCAGGGCCTCGCGGTCGACCTCGCCATTGGTACTTACCTTCGGTGCGGCGGCCTTCATGACCTCGAGATAGTGGCGATAGCCCACCGGCGGCGGTAGCGGCTGGCCGCTCACCGCACGGCCCTCGCCGGCGCTCTTTCCTCGATCAGGGAAGCCCGCAGCGTTCCCCGAGACCACCAGCCGCTCCAGGCCGAGGTCACCGTCGGTCTCGAGCCTGAGGTGCGAGAGGTCGGCGTAGCCGTGGCCCAGCACCTCGCGGATGGCGGCGCGCTTCTCGCGGCCCGGGGCGTCGCGGTTCACCGCGCCGGCGAGCCGGCCGATGCCGCTTGCGGCGTCGAATCGGTGGCTGACCCGCAGCATGGCGATGGCCTGATCCAGCGCCGTGCCCTCGGGGTCGAGCATCTCTTCAGGCAGCGCCTGGCCGGTGGCCTCGGCGAGCCAGTCGGCGGTCCGGGGGGTGTAGTGGCCGCCCTCGGCCCGGGCGCACAGGTCGCCCAGCACCGAGCCGGCCTCCACCGAGGCGAGCTGGTCCTTGTCACCCAGCAGCACCATGCGGGCCCGGGGCGGCAGGGCGTCGAGAAGCGCGGCCATCATCTCCACGTCCACCATGGAGGCCTCGTCCACCACCAGCACGTCCAACGGCAGCGGGTTGCGGGCGTTATGGCGGAAGTGGCGGGTGTCGGGGCGCG
>JGI12573J12842_1000761_pt1 | contig 8153 bp, 10 predicted proteins | sample TtanPargueraPR_7_FD_12842 | JGI IMG/M metagenome (IMG submission 12842)
TAACGGTCACTTGTATGTGGTCGGGCGGGATTTCCAACAGAAATCCTGTCAGACCCGCAGGGAGTGGCAACACTGGTCTGACTTGTCAGACCGCTAAACCCCCCGCCTGCCATATTACAAATTGTTACAAGCTGGTTTTTATTTATTTCGTTATTCGCGTTCATTATCAATACCCAATAAAGAGTTAATCTACCGGAATAGTAATAACATTCTCTGAATTATCAATATTCAAAGAATCTCCACAGTCTCCGTTTGTATTTATTTTGCAATTGAGATAATCAATCATTTCTTTCCATGTTGATTTTGTGTCAGGTTGAGCAGACATGATTTTTTCGATATCTTTTTTGCATTTCCTGTAATCTTTTGTCGAGAAATACAAACTCGCCCTAAGTTTAACAAAGTCAAAATTCTGAGGATACTTGTCAATATACTTATCTAAAATGACTAATGCAGAGTCCGGATTCTGTTGTATCAAAAGACTTATTTCCGATTGATTTTTATCAAAAGCATCAAAGCCTTCTCTCATAGTTTCATTTTCCTTTTTCTGAGAGGAAGAATTGCATCCGATTATTCCAAGAAGAATTACGAAACTTAATATTTTTCTCAAGTCGGTCATTTGGTCTTTTTTTAAACTTGCTTGTAACGGTTGGTACATGTTGTCGGGGCGGATTTCGGAGAGCGTTCCTGTCCGAAGGACACGGAACTGCGATGCGAGAATCCGCAGTTGGCGTACCTCCAAACCCCGCCCTGCAATATGTACTTTGTTGGCAGCTGGCTTTTTTATTTCATTTTTTTGGGAATGTAGGTTTTTGTCCTTTTTCTATTCTGTCTGTTGGGAATTTTGGTGGAATTGGTTTTTGTGGTTCCTTAGGAGTTTCCTTCGGTTTTTCATTTTTACTCATAGTTTTTTTATTTAAATGTTACTATTATTAATTGAATTCCTGTCAAAATTAAAGATACGATTATGAAGGTTTTGGCTCTGTATAAATCAAGGCTTCTTCTGTCATTAAAAACTGTATGATTATCAGTTACGACGATTAGACGCTCTATTAACTCTGTTTCAAATGTTAATTTGTCTTCTACATTAACTTGAGCATTGTATTCTGGAATTTGTTTTGTTTCAAACTCACGAATTTTCTTGGTTAACGCCAGGTTTCTATAGGCAAAACCTTTGAATAAATTATTATAAGACTTGATTAAGAAAAAGGTACTTATGAATAAGGTGATTCCGATAATTAGTATCATTATTTTTACAGTTCCAAATTCACAAAAGAAGTTCTGGAACAATGATTCGTCTGTATAAATGGAGTTTAATCCGATAATAAGTGTCAAGATAGTAATTGGTATATTAATCGATTTATCTAAATCCATTCTTCGGTTTAGTTCTCGGTCATAAATACTTTTATAAAAGTTATACGATTCCATTATTGAATTAACTTTTGATTTTCATTTTTTAAAATCCTTAAGAGTTTTATTCAAGATTTTTTCAATGGTTTTCTGGTCAATTGGGGTTATGTTATTGACTTCAATTATTTCTTCTTCTTTTAATCTGCCTTTTTTGTCAAAGCCACGAACTATAACTTTTAAATTTTCTTTGGGACTATCTCCTTTAGAAATACCATCTCGTCGTGCTTTAAGAATTTCCGTAACCAATGAAATTGTTGATTGAAGAAAACTGATTGATGCAGTTGTAAGGGCTATGTATGCAACTATTTCTGGACCATTTTCATGCTCGATTATCTTATTGTCCAGTTTAGAATACTTTAAGTTGTCAATCAATTTGTACGCATTAGGTGAGTGCTCTCTATGAAAACAGCCACCAGTAACTCTAATTTTAATTGACAAAATTAAAACGTCATCGTCAAGGTGTTTTTCTTGGCGAAAAGTTTCAAGTCTTTCTGATAATTCATTTTCCCAAGTCATTTTTGTTTGTTTTTAAGCTTGCTGCCAACGGTTAGTATAAGAAACGTAAGTGATTTCGAAGCTCTTACTTATCAATTTGCACTGAGCCAAATTTGCGATTAGACACAAATTTAGAGTTTTAAAACAAACCGTCAAATCGCAGATTTGGCGGAGCTGATTAAATGAGCAAATATTCCGTAAACCACTGAGCCACTTATGTTTTTTATACATTGTTGTGCCCAGTAATTTATTCAATGTCGTCAATATCTGAATCATTAATTTGTTCAATAATCTGATTATCTTCAAATTTCTCAAAGTACCTAATCCAGTCAGCATCTAAATATGTTTCTGGATAGTAATTTTTCTCTCTATCCCAAGAATCAAATTTTGCTTTTAAAATCAAATTACCTTCTTTGTCGAATTCATGGTACTTCAAAGTAAAGTCGTATTCATTACAACACCAACAGTCTTTATCCCAAAAAATCAATTTATTCCAACAATACTCATATTGAACCAAACTTTTAGTCCAGTTTAATTTACTTTTAATGTTTCCATTATCAAAATAGTCAATCCTTTGATTCCTCTTAGTCTCATATTGTTTTATTCCTTTTGATTTATATTTTATTTTTCGTTTTATATCACCGTTTTTATATTCTACAATCTCAATTGGGAAACCTGAAGAATCAAAATATTCAATCTTTTCATTTAGCCAATAAGGATAACTATTTGAGCGCTTTTCTGAATATCTTTTTATAAGATTTCCATTTAAATCAAAGTATCTATAGATACGACTGTTTTTATGAAATGTATTTTTCTCTCTTAATTCTCCAGAATAGTAATATTTTGTCAAATCACCAATTGGTTGCCCATTGATAAACTCACCTTTCATTTTAAGGTTTCCATTTTCATAAAAACTAGATTCCAGGCCATTACATGGTTCTCCACAACATAAATATTCTGTCCAAGCAGGATTATAATTATAATGAAATACTTCTTGTAAAGGCTCAAGAATTATTGTGTCAATATAGATTCTAAATTCAGGTATTTGAACTTTATGAAAAGGATTTCTGTCTGGAATTCCCCAATAGTAGCCTTGTGATAGATAATATGTCCCTGTGTCCTTAAGTATTGAATATCCATTAATCCAATCAACTTGTGGTTGAGTAAACTCCTGCAATTCTGTTGTGTCTTGATAAATCCAGTATGAGTAGTGAACCTCATTAGTATTGTTACAAGTATCCTTAACAATCAATTGATACTTAATATCCTGAGAATATAGATTTAAAGTCAGAATAGTGATGAATATATTTGTTAGCAGTATTTTCATATTATTGGGCACAACGGTCACTTGTAAGTTGTCGTTGCGGATTTCGGAGCTCGTTCCTGTCCGGCAGGACGGAACGATGTTGCGAGAATCCAGCGAACGACACCGCACGAACCCCGCAATGCAATTTACAATTTGTTAGTAGCTGGGTTTTATCTTTTCTATTTTCTCCACTCTTTTCTGCCATTATCATTCATTGAAATAATAATTAGAATATTTCGGTTATTTGCATAATTGTTATAGACGTAGACTTTTTTAAAATCGTTGAACATTAAATTTTCAGGTGAAAAATCGTCATCCATAACATGTCCGTTAATAACAAATAGGAAGTCCTGATTTAATACCTTAAAATGATTATAATAGTCCAATGTGTGTTTTTCAAAATTGTCTGTGAAGCAGGCTAACAGTTTTTGAGAATATGTATCTCTGTTTTTCTCGTTTAGTTTAATTCTTTTGAATTTTGAAATTGACTCGTCACAATTGAAGTTCTCAGCTTTTAAGTCAAATTGAAAATTCAAATATATTGTGTCCCTTTCGGGAGCAATATCGTTCATGCTAATGTAATAAGGTTCAGAAATCATTGAAAAATTTATTACTCCTTCAATTGGTACTTTTATTTCAAATCTTCCACAAACATCTGATACAGTTCCATTTTTTACTTTGGGAATACCAATTGATATTCCAGGCAAAGGATTTTTATCTTTTGAAGTCAATTGTCCGATGACAAGTATTGTGTCAGCGACTTGTGCATTCGTTGTCAATGTGATTAAAAGTCCAATTAATAATATTTGAATTCGCTTAGTCATAAATCATTTGACGAATATTTATTGTAAAACGGTTTTTTTTAACCTTGCTACTAACGGCTCGAATATGCGTAGTGCGGGATTAAAAGACACTTCACTATCAAACCGCTACAATATTTATTAAATGCTTTAAGTTCCAAATTTAGCAAATCGCCCCGCATTACGTATATTTATTGTTGTGCGTTCGGCATTATTATTACTTCTCATATATTACCAATCTAATCCCGTAATATTTTCTGTTATATGATAAATATAGTTCAATTCCTGACGTCGTTTCCCAAGTTCTCCTCGTAAAATGCTTTTCGTCTCTATTCTCCATCTGTGTTCCAATATTTTGGGAGATATAATCAATTAGGAACTCAGTTTTATTATCAAACAATTCCTTTGCATGCTCTTCAGATTCTGAGTTCATGAGGTTTCTCTTATAATCCCAATCAATCGAAACAACACGAACTAAATTACCGTCTTTCGTTCCGTAATACATGATTGAATTCGAGAATATTGAATCCTCTTTTACCAAATATGACCTACATGTGTCAATGGTATAATTATTAGGATTCCAGTCATTACCAACGCTAATTTGATGATTTGGAGTAATATCAAAGCTTTCCCACGACTGTTCTTTTGAATCAATAGAGCTAAATTCTAAGTTATTGAGATTTGGTAAAATTGTTTTCAATCTATTTACAAAGATGGTGTCTGCTCTTTCTGCTCCGACAAGTTTAGGCTTTAATTCCGCATTATTCTTCAAATATGTTACGTGAACTTCATTGTCTATCATTTCTAACAAGCCAAAAATCTGCTCGTCATTTGTTCGGAATTTAAGCAACTCGTTGTTTCCATTTAGGTTTGAACAACGGTATGAAAAATGCCAATTATAAAAACTCATATTATCCACGATTTTTTGAATGGGTTCAATCTCATAACCCCTATGTCTGGCGATATATGTTGCAGTATCAGTCTCATAGATATGTAAAAGTTTTTTGTTTAAAACAAATGAACTTGCAATATGAGGTTGATACTTAAAGTCAAAATAGTTAAAAGAGGTGTCTTGATATACATAGACAAATCCTTTCGGTTCGCCATACCAAGAATAGGATTTTCCAGTTGATTCTATGTTTTCATATGTTATATCATCAGTACACTTGTTCAGCAACCGTGGATTCTTAATCTTAATTACTTGAAATGAGTTTGTGAGATAATAAATCGAATCAATTTTGTTTACTAAAGGAGTCGTAGCTTCTAATACGTATTCTTGTCCTGTGCTTTTTTCCTTGAACCACGTTTTTCCTCCCCACTCTCCAAAATCTAACGAGAACACCTGAAAACTATCATCCTCAAAAATTAAGTCGTCCGTTTTGTCAATCTTAATCCAGTTGTGATTTTCTAAATCAAGATAATAACTCTGCTTGTCCATGTAAGGTTTTAGAATCAGGCTATCATTTTTCGCGTAAAAATCTAAATACACAGTCCTCATTTCTTTGGGACAATCGACAATTCTTTCCACTTTGCCGTTTGAAAATATGTACAACCACCTTTTACCATAGCCACCATATTTTAAAACTTGCTGTTTAAAAAGAACATAATACTTATCTCGGTATTTCAAAACATGGGTCATTTCGCCTTTAATATTAACAGGAATCGTATCTTGGTACAATGAATACCCGCTATCAAAGTGTATTACAGATGAATTCTTTTTCGTCTCAGCATTCGAACATGCCAAAAGCAAAATCGAGATAATTAGATATATTATTGATTTATTTTTCACTATACTTTCAATTTTTGCAGGACGTTCTCTTTGCTGACGCACAACGGTTTGGCTATGTGGAGTGCGGGACTTTGAAACGCTTCACAGTCAGGCTGCCACTGAGCCAATTCGTTTATTCATATTTTATTTTTATAGCCAAATCGTCAAAGACGAATTGGCGGTGTTGCAACAAAGAACTGCTGTTGAATTATCCGCTGAATCCCGCATTACATATAGCTTTTGTTAGCAACTGGTGTTTATTTTATTCTTTCAAATGTAATATTCCATCATTTATTCGATTCAGTATTTTTTCATAAACTTCTTGTCCAAGAATTTTTGCAAAAACGGAATTAATATCTAAATCGATATTATCTATTTTAAATATTTGGTCACCAAAAAATGGATTTTTTATTATTAAATAACCATCTGATTTTGATTCAACATATCCAAAAAATTCAGTGTCCTTTTTAAGGTCAGTTAATTCAATAGTTTTAACGGATTGATTCTGCTTGAGTGTTTTGACAAAGCTTTTGAATTCATTGGAATCCTTATCAATAATTAGTCGGTTCTTTTTAGTTAGATTTCCCAATTCACTTGTAACCTCATTGAACTGTTCAATTTTATAAATTACCGTGTCCTTTGTTTTTATATTATCGTCATCAAAATCGGATAAGTCAAAAATTGACTTCTTAATTTTAGCTATTAAGTTTGGCAATATCTCGTAAACATTTTGATGCGAGATTTCAAGAACAGTATAATGCTCGCCTTTACTGTTAGTTAAGTGCAAATCGAAAATTCCTGACCTATTTCCAAATGAAAATGTATAATGAAATCCTTTGCTTAAAGTGGAATTTCCAAAAACTAATTTATTCCCAAGGATTGTAAACCATAGGTTATTATTAAGCTTTATCTTATTTGCTGGTTTATTCATCTTTAATCCAAAAATCAGATAGTGAAAACTCAATAATATTATATTTCTCTTTTCCTTTTTCAATAATTGAAATCGAATAGTTCCATCCACTCTCAGCCATATTTTCAGAATGTAAACTAAATATTTTGGCGGTGTCTTTCAGTTCAATTAACTCAATTAGTGGATTGAAATCTACTAATATGGGAAATTGGGTTGAAGTCAAATATTCACTATCTACTTTAAAAACTTTTATCTTTTCATTCTTTACTTTATAATTTTCTACATCAAATGTATGTTCATATCTAAAGTCAGCAATTTTATTCCAAATACGTCCATTTGAATGTCCTGATACAAAATCATAACCTGAAATTATATACAAAGTGTCTTCTGAAATTAAGTCGGTGTTATATTTGTCCCGTATTATTTTAAATACATTTTCTAACTCTTTAATTCCTCCTAAAATCAATTCCTTTTGCTCTGTAATATTTTCTTTTGATTGATTTTTTTCAATTCTTTCAAATCTGTAATTTTCGAGTCTCTCAATTAATACCTGTCCAGTGCAAATTGAATGGATGAATAAAAAAAATGCTAATATGATAATGACTTTACTGTTCATTCTTTTACACTTGTTGCTAACGGATGGCAATATGCGGAGGCCGGGAATTCGAAGCTCCAACTTGTCAAGCCGTTACAATTTTTATTAAATGTACAAAAGTTAAATTTACCCACATCCCCCGGCTTACGTATATTGCGTGTTGTGCTTTCGTTATTTTTTAATATTCTAATAATGCTTTCTTTTGTTTTTCAGTTAAGTAGTCAATTTCAGATACTGATATCTCTATCAATCGACCGTTTTCATGCTTAAATAACTTTTCAATTTCTCCATTTCGTTTAATCACAGAACTAATTGAATCAGGACTATCTGTCAAATCGTCCAGAACAATCAAATTATCAGCTTTAAAAATATTTCTTGATTTATGGTCTGAATATGATTTTCCTTCATTTACATGAACACTTGACCATTTGTAATTCATTTGAATGAAGTCAATATAAATCCAAATGAATAATATTGCGATTGGTGTTCCTAAGATATTTGAATATAAACGTATTACTTTTCTGTTTCTATAATTTTGTTTGTCTAGTTTTCTTAGTGTCAAAAGTGAAATTACGGTGCCAATTGAAACGAAAACAGCTATAAAGAAGAAAGCCCAATTGTCATCATATTCACTTTGTGATGCTTTATAAATCAAATACCAAAATAGAATTGGAGACAAACAAACCAAAATCCATAATATTCTTAATAGTATTCTTTTCATCTATTACTTGCTTTTAAATTGAGTACTCCAGTCGCACTTATAATGAAGCACAACGGTTGGTGCAAGTGGAGTGCGGGATTTTGAAAGGGTTTCCATTCAAAGCCGCACGGAGCCAAGCCGGCGCACTTATAAATATCTTTTTAAAACCGAC
>JGI12573J12842_1000774_pt1 | contig 7937 bp, 8 predicted proteins | sample TtanPargueraPR_7_FD_12842 | JGI IMG/M metagenome (IMG submission 12842)
TCNCCNNNCTCAGCAGTGAAACCGCTCAGCGCCGATGGTAGTGTGGGGTCTCCCCATGTGAGAGTAGGTCATCGTCAGGCACTTATTCAGAAACCCCGGCCCTTGGTCGGGGTTTCGTCGTTCCAGGGGTCTCCCCATGGAGAGTCCCGGAGTGCCGGCCAGATCATCGTCAGGCACTTATTAAGAAAAGCCCCGATCATCGTGAGATGGTCGGGGCTTTTTTGCGTGTGCGCCAGGCATGGCGCGCAGCGCCTGACTGGCGCTGTTCCCGAGGGTGGTGCCTCGGGATGACTTGGGGGTGAAAGTCCCCTGTACGCCCGGCAAGGGGAAGTACTAGCCGACGGCAAGGGTGTCTCCCGCGAGGGGGAATCTGAAGGCAGCCCGAGGCAAAACGCTGGCCTGACGAACAGGAAGCGGATATGAGGCGTCATGGCGGGGTGAGATGGCACGCATCATCAAAGCCCAGTACTTGCACGGAACGCCATGACGTAAATCCGACAGGCATAAGCGGGAAGGTCGCGCGTCTTACCCTGGGAGGTCTGGTGGTCTGCCACGGTGCTACCGGCGTCGAGAGGCGACGGGATGGGCCACCAGACGTCAGCAGAGGCCATAGTAAGTGCCGGTTCACCGCGGCACCAAGGGCCGAACATGAAGAACCGCGAGTAGGCGATGACGTCTCGAGGATCGATCGTGAAGACAGAAAGTGGCGCTGATACCGCCACCCACCCAGAGGGGCAGGGACAGTACCCCGAGTCCCGGCCGGTGGGCGTCGAGACGGTCCCGGCGTCGTCATCGTGGACGAAAGCGGAGCCCGCCCCGCTCATGGAGGCCGTGGTAGAGAAGGCCAATATGGAGCGTGCTTACCGAAGGGTGGTCGCCAACAAGGGGGCGCCGGGTGCCGATGGCATGACGGTGGCCCAGTTGGCCGACCACCTGAAGCCACACTGGCCAACGCTGCGCGAGCGGCTGCTGGCCGGTGAGTACCACCCCAGCCCGGTCCGGGCCGTCGAGATTCCCAAGCCCAAGGGCGGGACGCGACAGCTCGGCATCCCCACGGTTACCGACCGGCTGATCCAGCAGGCGCTGCTTCAGGTACTGACGCCGATCTTCGATCCGGGCTTTTCCGCCTCGAGTTACGGCTACCGCCCCAGACGCAGCGCCCAGCAGGCCGTCTCGGCGATGAAGGCCCATGTGGCGGCCGGCCACCGCTGGGTGGTCGACCTCGACCTGAAAGCCTTCTTCGACCGAGTGAACCATGACCTGCTGATGGCGCGGGTCGCGCGCCGCGTCCGTGACAAGCGGGTGCTGCGCCTGATCCGTCGCTACCTGGAAGCCGGGATGTTCCAGGACGGCCTGGCCGCGCCACGCCGGCAGGGAACGCCCCAGGGTGGGCCACTGAGCCCGCTGCTGGCGAATATCCTGCTGGATGATGCGGACAAGGAACTGGAACGCCGCGGTCACCGCTTCTGCCGCTATGCCGACGACATGCAGGTGTATGTCAGGAGTCGGCGAGCAGGTGAGTGCGTCATGGCCAGCCTGAGTGATTTTCTCGAGAGCTCGCTCAGGCTGACGGTCAATCGCGACAAGAGTGCGGTGGACCGGCCGTGGAACCGGGGGTATCTGGGCTACACGCTGACTCGGCACAGGTTGCCGAAGCTGACGCTGGCCAAGGCCAGCCTGCAGCGCCTGATGCAGCGTGTCCGCGAGATCCTCAAGCGCGGCAGGGGGCGCAACATACGGCGCGTTATTGAAGAGTTGATTCCGGTCCTGCGGGGCTGGGCCAACTACTTCTCCCTCGTCGACGTAAAGCGCCCGCTGGAGGCGCTGGATGGTTGGATACGTCGCCGACTTCGTTGCGTGATCTGGCGGCAATGGAAGCGCCCATGGACCCGGCGCCGGAAGCTTACGGCGCTGGGCCTGGATCACCACCGGGCGTGGAAGTCAGCGGGAAACGGGCGAGGCCCTTGGTGGAACGCCGGCGCCTCGCACATGAATCAGGCTCTGCCTCGGAAGTGGTTCGACCGTCTGGGCCTGATCTCGGTACTCGATACGATCAAAAGGGCTTAGACGTTCTTCGTGAACCGCCGTGGTACGGAACCGTATGCCCGGTGGTGTGAGAGGACGGGGGAGGCGACTCCCCCTCCTACTCGATTCGTAGGAGGGGAGGTCAGCTCGCGGTCCTGGGCCCTGGTGGCCGAGGTTAGACTTTGGTCTTTATACCAAGGTATAATGTTCGCCATTATCAATAGAGCCAGAGGTCCTTGTCATGATCAAGTCGGTCGAAGCCTTTCCTACCATCTGGGACCGCAGCGGAACCTCACGCCGTGTCGTAAAGCCTCTTCTGCGCGGCGTGTGGCGTGGAATGATCAAGCTGGCTGAAGCTCAGTGCGCTGCACATGCCCGCCGTGGTTTCATGCCCCACGTCTGAGCCTCGTCGCTTGCCGAGCCGGTCGGCGATACAGGTAACAACAGAAAAGCCCGGACCATGTGGTCCGGGCTTTTGCGTAGTGATGCTTCGGGGCGTGTGTCTTACACCACGCCCTGGTCGATCATCGCATCGGCCACCTTGCGGAAACCGGCAATATTGGCACCCAGCACCAGGTTGGTGGGTTCGCCGAACTCCTCGGCGGTATCGGCGCACTGGCGGTGAATATTGGCCATGATCTCCTTGAGCTTCTCGTCGACCTTCTCCAGCGGCCACTGTTCCATGCTGCTGTTCTGGGCCATCTCCAGCTGGCTGGTCGCCACACCGCCGGCATTGGCAGCCTTGCCGGGTCCGTAGGCGATCTTCGCCTCGAGGAAGCGGTCCACGGCATCTGCGGTGGAGGGCATGTTGGCGCCTTCGCTGATGCAGTAAACGCCGTTGTCCAGCAGGGCCTGGGCATCGTCGGCGGTGAGTTCGTTCTGGGTGGCACAGGGGAAGGCGGCATCGGCCTTAATACGCCAGACCGCGTGGCCACCCTCGGGGTACTCGCCGGCCGGAATGTAGGTCGCTTCGGGGTGCTGCTCCAGATAGGCCTCCAGCGAAGCGCGCTTGACCTCCTTGAGCTCCTTGAGCAGGTCAAGGTCGATGCCGCGGGCGTCATGCAGGGTGCCGCGGGAGTCGGAGCAGGTCACCGGCTTGGCGCCCATCTCGTAGAGCTTCTCGATGGTGTAGATCGCCACGTTACCGGCGCCGGAGACCAGGCAGGTCTTGCCTTCGAGGGTCTTGCCGAGGGCTTCCAGCATGTTCTGGGCGAAGTAGACCGCGCCGTAGCCGGTGGCCTCCTTGCGACCGATGGAGCCGCCCCAGTCCAGCCCCTTGCCGGTGAGTACGCCCTCATAGCGGCCGGTCAGGCGCTTGTACTGGCCGTAGAGGTAGCCGATCTCACGGCCGCCGACGCCGATGTCGCCAGCGGGGACGTCGGTGTGCGGGCCGATATGCCGATACAGCTCGGACATGAAGGCCTGGCAGAAGCGCATGATCTCGCCATCGGACTTGCCCTTGGGGTCGAAGTCCGAGCCGCCCTTGCCGCCACCGATGGGCAGGCCGGTGAGGGCATTCTTGAAGATCTGCTCGAAGCCGAGGAACTTGATGGTGCCGGAGGTGACACTGGGGTGGAAGCGCAGCCCACCCTTGTAGGGGCCCAGCGCCGAGTTGAATTGGATGCGGTAACCCTTGTTCACCTGGACGCGGCCGTCGTCGTCGGTCCAGCAGATGCGGAACATGATCTGGCGCTCGGGTTCCACGATGCGCTCGATGATGCTGTGATCCAGGTAGTGGGGGCTGTGCTGGAACAGCGGACGCAGGCACTCCAGGACTTCTTCGGCGGCCTGGTAGAACTCGGTCTGGGCAGGGCTGCTCTTGCGAAGGTTTTCCAGGGTATCGTGAACGTAGGGCATCATCGTTTCCTGTGTGAGTGAATGTGCCGGCCGCAACAGGCCAATCTGAAAGTGGTTTCCACGGGCAACGACTATATAGCAATGCACCATTATGCAGCAAATGTATGGGTCATGCGCTCGTTAGACATTGTTATGAGCCAAACACGCTTGTAAATCCGGAAAACACTTGCACCCAATTAATGCATCGATATTTCTTCATAGATGGTTTTTAAACGCAGATTGCGTGATGTCTGCAATCCTTTACCGGCTTTCCTCGTGGGAAGCGTGGTGCTAAGGTGCTTCGCCCCCGGTTGCCCCGGCAGGGGCGGGGCCATAGGCATACACAGAAACAAGGTGCGGCATGGAGAAGACGATGACTTACCCGGGGGAGCTGCTCTGTTACTGTCGTCCTGGTTTTGAGCCCGACCTGGCAGCCGAGCTGGCCGAGAAGGTCGCGGCGCTCGGCAGAGAAGGTGAGGCTCACTACACGCAGGGCGATGGCTTCGTGCGTTTCCTGCTGCCTGAAGGCGAGGCAGCCAACGGCCTGCATCGTGACCTGCCGCTGACAGGGCTGGTCTTCGCCCGGCAGAGCCTGGTGGCTCTGCCACCATTGCTGCTGACGCGTGATGACCGGCTAACGCCGATCATCGACCAGGTGGTGGCCAGCGGCTGGAGCTTCGAGAGCCTGTGGCAGGAGACCCCGGATACCAACGAGGGCAAGGCGCTGTCCGGGCTGGCCAAGGCGCTGGAGAGGCCACTGACCTCGCTGCTGACCAAGCGCAAGGCACTGCGTCGCAAGGCCGGCGGGCGGCGGCTCCATCTGCTGTGGAGTGCCGGTGATCGTGTGCAGCTGGGCATGAGTTTTCCAGGCAATCGCAGCGAGCTGCCGGGCGGCATTCGTCGCCTGCGCTTCCCGAAAGCGGCGCCCAGCCGTTCCACCCTCAAGCTGGAGGAGGCGTGGCATGAGTTCGTGCCGCGCGCTGAGTGGGACGAGCGTCTCGGTCAGGGCATGCAGGCGGCGGATCTGGGGGCGGCGCCCGGCGGCTGGACCTGGCAGCTGGTGCAGCGCGGCATGCATGTCTACGCCATCGACAACGGCCCCATGGACAAGGCACTGATGGCCACCGGGCAGGTCGAGCACCTGCACGAGGATGGTTTTACCTGGGAGCCCCCGTATCGCCTCGACTGGCTGGTCTGCGATATCGTCGACAAGCCGTCACGGGTCGAGGCGATGGTGGAGCGCTGGCTGGTTAGGCGTTGGTGCCGAGAGGCGGTCTTCAACCTCAAGTTGCCGATGAAGCGACGCTGGCCCGAAGTGGAAGCCTGCCTGGGACGGCTCGCCGAGGCGCTGGAGGCTGCCAGAGTCGACGCCGAGATTGCCTGCCGTCACCTCTACCATGATCGTGAAGAGGTGACGGTGCATGTGCGCCTGAGGGGGTGATGCTCAGTGGGCGGTGGGCTCGTAGATGCGGATGCGCTCCTCCTCGGTCAGCAGTGGCAGCAGCCGCTGCATCACCCGGGTGCGGGTCTCGCTGGAGTACCACTCCTTCCAGGCGCGCATGTCGCGCCACTTGGTGATCATCAGACGCCGGTCGCTGTGCCCCAGTTCCACGAGACTCTCGCCACCCACGAAGCCCCTGGCGCCCAGAGACTCACGCATGGCCTCGCGGGCGGCCTCCTCGTACTCCTCCTCGAGACCGGGCATGATACGGCGTTCGATAATGATCTTGATCATCTTGCAGGCTCCGACTGATTTCTTAAGCAACCCACGAGGTCCTCGATGGCGGAGATACCCGACTTTCACGCCGAACTCGATACCACCGGGCTCTACTGTCCCGAGCCGATCATGCTGATGCACAACAAGGTCCGCGATATGCAGGCGGGCGAAGTGCTGAAGGTGATTGCCAGCGACCCGGCCACCACCCGCGACGTGCCCAGATTCTGCCAGTTCCTGGGCCATGAGCTGGTCGATCAGCGGCAGCTCGGGGACAGCTACCTCTACTTTATCCGGTTAGGCTAATTCTGTCCCGGCCCTGTTGGTCAGGTTCCGGGGGCGTTCTCCGGCATCACCATCAGGGCCAGTGCCTCCAGGGTCGCAGGGTCTTCCTGACGGATGCGGTTGGCGATCTGACGCTGGAAGAAGTAGACCAGTCGGTGGCGGCTGTGTCCGGGATAGAGGCAGGCATCGCCGAGCAGGATAGGCGTCTCCTCGACGCGGCGCTCATCGGCCAGCAGCGCTTCGATCTTTCCGTCGCTGTAGAGGCGCCAGCCGAACACCTGCTTTAGCTGCCAGGGTACATCGCCGTCGTCCATGCACAGGGCATGGGTGCCCTGAATCTCGGGCAACTGCTGGATCAGGGTGACCTGCTCGGTCTCCTCATAGTCGAAGTAGTTCGCGGCGTGCTCCAGCTCCATCAGCTTGTGCTCCGGCGCTACCTCGAACAGCTCTTCGGTCTCGGGGTCTCGGTAGCCGACGAAGCGGCCGTGCTCATCGTCATCGAGGCGATGGCAGGGCGTCAACGACTCCATCCACGCCACCAGTCCGACCACTTCACCATCCTCGCGCAGGCCCCAGGCCAGCAGCGGCATGCCATACAGGGTGTCCGGGCTGGAATCCAGGCGATACACCATCTCGAGCCCATCGAGTTCCGGTGCCAGTCGTATCAGGCGGCGTCTGGCCTGCTGACGCTGGCGCCTTGCTTCCAGGTCGATGACCCGGGCGGAGCGGGGTGACAGCTGGGTTCCCATGGCGTCTCTCCAGGTGCTGCTTGATCACGGGACCGGGCCGGGTGGCGGGCTCCCCGGGCCGGCGCGAAAGCGCTCTGCGTCACTCAGTCACCACCAATAGCATAGACCCACCCCCAGGTTAAGCCCTGTGGCCTTGGGCCACCGTCGGGATAGCCGCTCAACAGCGCGATGCCAGGCGATGTCGCCGCTCCAGATGGCCTTGCATGGCCTGGCGAAAGCGGGGTAAAGGTGCCTCGTTGCGCTGTCGCGAGAGCCACGCCTGGCGGTACGCCTCCACGTCGTCGGGCGGCGCTTTCAGGCTGGCGAAGAGCGGTTCCAGGCCCGTGAGCCACGCCGCGGCCGCATCATCTAGCGCCTCCAGCCAGGCGGCGAGCCGTCGGGCCTCGGGGGTCTGCTGCAGGTCGGCGGTGAAGTCTCCTGTGGGGCAGTGCCCGGGGGTGGAGAGTGCCCGGTCGAGCAGGGCATTGGCTTCAGTGAGGCGCTGTTCGGCGAGCAGCAGGGTGCGCAGCAGCTCTGCCGTGTAGGGGCGGTCGTTGAGTGCCTGCAGGTGGTCCTCCAGCCTATCAGGGCTGGGTAGCGGTCGGTCTGCCTCGAAGGGGGCACGGCTCAGCTCGTGGAGATAGTCGAGGGCTGCCAGCTGCTCGCCTGGAGGCGCCAGTGCTTCCGGTGCCAGGGCGGAGCTGACCCGCGAGAAGCTCTGCGCCCACTCCTCCGACCCGAACAACCCGTTCCAGATCGCGCGGGGCAGTTGCTCGCGCTTGGTCACGGTGAGCCGCTCTAGGCGGGCGAGGTCGTTTGCGGCGAGGCGCTCCGCCACCTCGCCCGACAGGCATGACTCCAAGCGTTGCCACAGCTCGAGCTCGTATTGCCAGCGCTGGCTGGCCGGTGCCACACGGCCCAAGGTGCTGTTGCGCTCGGCGACCAGGGTGGTGATGTGGCATTCGCGCAGGGCGTGGATGTCGAGCATGCCTTCGCGGGTCTCGGGAATGCTCACGCGGCGTTCGCGCAGCTCGGGGAAGGCGCCGATATTGCGGGGCTTGGCGTGCTCGGGGGATGCCAGGTCGAGCCGCTCGGCGAGGGCTCGCTGGTAGTCGCGGAGCAGGCGGTCACTGGCGTCGTTGTCGCCGCAGCCGACCAGGCTTACCGCCAGGACGATGCCCACGCCGACGCGGCGCAGTGAGTCAGGGATGGAGCGGGTCGCGTTCGCCATGGGCCACCGCCTTGCCGATTCGTCTCAGTCGCTCGCCGAGCATCACCGCGGCAGCGGTGAGCCCGCCGATCAGGCCGATCCAGTAGCCGTGCACACCGAGAGGCTCGACGAGTCCGGG
>JGI12573J12842_1000800_pt1 | contig 7491 bp, 7 predicted proteins | sample TtanPargueraPR_7_FD_12842 | JGI IMG/M metagenome (IMG submission 12842)
GGCCGGAGCACGCGGAAACTCACCCGCCTACGCTTGGGCTACGGCGGGCTCAGACAGTCCGCGCGCTTTTTCCCGTCCGCCCCGCCGATGCTCGGCGCGGGACAATGGGAAAACCAAAACCAAAAGCCCAAAACCATTTTTAAGTCCCCTTCAAGGGGGCGGCCTGAGGCCTCCTGCTCAGTGGGAGCGTCACTCACATGAAGTCTCCTTGTCGCAGGTGTAAACAAATTCTAATCGATTTCACACCGACCGCAAACGCAGACCGCATAATATCAACCGTTTGGACGAAAGGCTTCGCTGGCCCCACGCTTATGATTTGTCCTTGCGGTGATGGAAGTCTTCCAGAGCCTGGAGACGCTCCCGGGTGGCGACACAGGCCAGGCAGGCTTCGATTTCGAAGGTCATCAGGGCTTCCAGGCTGATCGGCTCCCGGGCCATGCGCAGGCCCTTCTTGATCATTTTCAGGGAAAAGGCCGCATTGGCGGCGATGGCTTCAGCCATGCGGCGGGCGGTGGGCATTAGCTCGGCCAACGGCACACACTGATTGACGAGTCCGATGCGCTCCGCCTCGCGGCCGTCGATGTTCCGGGCGGTAAAGAGCAGTTCGCTGGCCTTGCCGGGCCCCACCAGATCCTGGAGAAGGCGCAAGGCCCCCCCCGTGACGGAAGAACTGACACGGGCCTCGGGAGACCCGATGGCGGCCTCTTCGGCCGCGATCCGGATATCGCAGGCCAGGGCCAGTTCGTATCCCGACCCCAGGGCGTATCCATTGATGGCCGCAATGGTGGGTTTCTCAAAGTGAATGATCCGGCGGGACACCGCCTGCAGGGTCTCCAGGTAATCCCGGTAGGCTTCGGGGGTGCGCGTTTTGGATTCTTTCAGGTCCGCGCCGGAGGAAAAGGCCCGGCCTGCGCCGGTGATGATGACGACCTTGACGGCCGGATCGAGACGCACCGTTTCCAGGGCATCCTGGAATTCGATCCAGAGCTGGTGGTTCATGGCATTGAGGACCCGGGGGCGATCAAGGGTGATGACGGCAACGCTGTTTTCCGTTTCGCAGCGGAGGCATTCGTATTCCATGACAATGGCTCCCATTTAAGGTGGCATTTGTTCAGCCGATCTCGGGCATCAGGGTCCAGGCAATGATCCAGCCGCTGGTTTCGGGATGGCGTTTCAAGCAGACGATGCCGCCGTTCTGAAACTGGAACACGGGGTTTTCAGCGTCGCCGGTTATCAGCCAGGCGCAGAGGCGCCACATGAACGGCAGGTGCCCCACCAGCATAAGGTTGTCCTTGCTGTCGATCAGACCGGCCAGGGCCGTGACGTCGTCCATGGGGTTGAGGCCGGATTTGGTGTGCAGACCCTCGGGCGGCACCAGGGCCTTCTCGAAGATTTCGGCCGTCTGGCGGGCCCGTTTCTTGCCGCTGTGCAGGATGGTGTTCACCGGCACGCCGTAGCCCTTGGCCACACTGGCGATGCGCGTCACTGTCTCGTGTCCTGCCGGGGTCAGTCCTTTCTCCGGATCGACATCTTTGCCGTGGCATTGTCCGTGCTGAACAAGATAAAGGGCCATGATACGGATCCTCCTTGTTTTCGGTTCGACTTGGCGGTAAGATGCCGCCTTTGTTTGCCGGGCCGTTGTGTGTCGGCAGATAAAATATACTGTATCTAATATAAATCCGTTTTTATGCAAGGCCAGTCGTGTTGGATGGGGCGGATTCACGGTTTGCCGCCCGAAAACGCTGCTGGCGATGGGGGTTTTCATATGCGCATTGTTACCCGCCCTGATTTTGATGGTGTGGTCTGTGCGGTGCTTCTGCGTGAAGCGATCGACAAGGCGTTGCCGATACTCTGGGCCGAACCCGGTGACATGCAGCATGGCCGCGTGGATGTCCAAGACGGCGATATCGTGGCCAACCTGCCGTTCCACGACCGCTGCCGCATGTGGTTCGATCACCATTATTCCAACACGCCGGCGCGTCCCTTCGAGGGGGTCTTCGAAATGGCGCCGTCCGCGGCCGGTCTGATTCACCGGTATTATGCCGATCGGTTGCAAAGGGATCATGGGGAGCTGATCCGCCAGACCGACAAGATCGACGCGGCCGACCTGTCGGAAGACGAAGTGCAGGGAAACTCACCCGCCTACGCTTGGGCTACGGCGGGCTCAGACAGTCCGCGCGCTTTTTCCCGTCCGCCCCGCCGATGCTCGGCGCGGGACAAAGGGTAACCCCAAAGCTCAAAAAGCTAGTTATGGCCTCCCCCGCGGCGGCTATCAGAGGTCTTCTGCTTTGAGGAAAGAACCTCGCTTTATGAATTGGAATTGCAAAATGACCACGGTATCCAATTCAGAAAAGTGGATTTTTGGTTCTGATCAAGGCCGCACAATGGTTTATGGTGAGGCGTACCCAGGTACGCCGCAACCGTAAACCTGCGGAGAACGACGAGCAGGGCCAAAAAGACTATTTCTGGATGGATACTATATGCGGTTGGCGCTGCCTAACACGTTCTCATTTTTATATTTGACCATTTCAACCAGGGCATCCCGGGCCGGACCGAGGTATTTGCGCGGGTCAAATTCGCCCGGGTTTTCCGCCAGGACTTTGCGGATGGCAGCCGTCATGGCCAGGCGGCCGTCGCTGTCGATGTTGATCTTGCAGACAGCGGATTGGGTGGCATGACGGAGTTGGTCTTCCGGAATTCCTACGGCGTCCTCCATCTTGCCGCCGTACTGGTTGATCATGGCCACGTATTGCGGCATGACAGATGAAGCGCCGTGCAGCACGATAGGGAAGCCCGGCACACGCTTTTCAATCGCTTCCAAAATATCGAACCGCAGCGGGGGTGGTTTTTCGCCGGGTTTGACCTTGAACTTGTAGGCGCCGTGAGAGGTGCCGATGGAGATGGCCAGGCTGTCCACCCCGGTTTTCCCCACGAATTCTTCCACCTCTTCGGGGCGCGTATAGTCGGATCGTTCGGCCTCCACCTCGTCTTCGATGCCGGCCAACACCCCCAACTCGGCCTCCACCGAGACATCGAAATCATGGGCGAAGTTCACAACTTCGCGGGTGAGGGCCATGTTCTCCTGGAAGGACAAGTGGGATCCGTCGATCATAACCGAGGAAAAGCCGCTCTCGATACAGGCGCGGCACAAATCGAATGAACTGCCGTGGTCGAGGTGCATGGCAATGGGAATGGGATGTTCCAAGGCTTCCGCCATGGCCACCGCACCGGCGGCCAGGTGAGGCAGCATGGACGAATGGGCGTATTGGCGGGCACTGCCGGAGACCTGCAGGATCACAGGGGATTTCGACGCCACACACCCGGTGATGATCCCCTGGAGTTGCTCCATGTTGCTGAAGTTGTAGGCCGGCACCGCAAAGCCCTCGTCCATGGCCTGGCGGAACATGTCGTCCGTGTTCACCAGTCCCAGATCCTGGTAATAGATATTATTGATCATGATAGTGGCTCCCATGTCGGAAAAGTGTCGAGAAGGAAAAAAGATACCCAGCTTTCAGTGGAACCGGTCACGTAATGATGTCGCTGTCGTTTCCGATACCGTCGTTGGGAGGTTGGTTGCAGTAGCTGATGGCGGAACAGCCGGCGGTTGCCATTTGTGGCATACCCCTGGGACTTCAATAGCGGTTGCAGGCCGGGGCTGTCAATTGGAATGTTTTAATGGAACATTCCATGAAAGAGGCGATGGCCTATGAGGCACCAGGACCCGCCGGGTACTATTCAAAGGCCTTCAAATGCAATATTACCCGAACCGGCCGGTAATATAGTCCTGGGTGAGCTGATGACGGGGCGTGGTGAAAATCTGGGCCGTATCGCCGACTTCGATGAGATCGCCCAGGTGGAAATAGGCGGTGCGCTGGCTGACGCGCGAGGCCTGCTGCATCGAGTGGGTAACGATGGCGATGGAAAACTGTTGCTTGAGCTCGTCGATCAGGTCTTCGATGATGGAGGTGGCGATGGGGTCCAGAGCCGAGCAGGGTTCGTCCATGAGGATGACTTCAGGGCTGACGGCAATGGTGCGGGCAATGCAGAGGCGCTGCTGCTGACCCCCGGACAGCCCGGTGCCCGGATGGGTCATGAGGTCTTTGACTTCTTCCCACAAGCCGGCTTTACGCAGGGATGTTTCGACAATTTCATCCAGTTCGACTTTGTTCTGGGCCAGACCGTGAATCCGCGGACCGTAAGCGACATTGTCATAGATGGATTTGGGAAAGGGATTCGGTTTCTGGAACACCATCCCGACCTGGGCCCGCAACGGCACCACGTCGACTTCCTTGCCGTAAATATCCATCCCGTCCAGGGTGATCTCGCCTTCGACCCGACAGGTGTCGATGGTGTCGTTCATGCGGTTCAAACACCGCAGGAAGGTGGATTTGCCGCAGCCGGAAGGGCCGATCATGGCAACAACTTCGTTGCGTCCGATATCGAGGGCAACATTTTTAATCGCGTGTTTGTCCCCGTAGTAAACATTGACGCCGCGGCAGGTCATGCGGGCACCTTCAACAAACGGCTCGCCGACCGTTTCACGGCTTTCCCGATCGTACAGGATTCGACCTGTCTGACCGATACCAGACACACCCGCTGTCGTTTTTACATCTACAGTCACCACCGTTGGTTCCTCTATATTGGCTGAAGCATCCATCGTCATTCACCGTCGGGCAAAGGGTTGCATTCCCGATTCGTTATCCTGGTAAGATTAAATGTCAATTTAACCATACGACAGACCGGCGTCAATATGGAGCATTTGCCGGCCTGCCGCTGGGGTTTGCGCTATTACTTCATGGTGATCGGTTTGAGCGCTTTTACATCGCTTTGAAACTGGGCCCGCTCTTCATCCGGCATGGGAATCATGCCCTTTTCACTCAGGTAGCCATCCGGACCCCAGGCCTTATCGGAGGTGAACTCATTCAGGTATTCCTGGATGCCGGGAATCACGCCCACGTGGGCTTTTTTGACATAGAAGAACAGCGGACGGGAAACGGGATATTGACCATCGGCGATGGCATCGAAGGTCGGCTGCACACCGTCCACGAAGGAACCCTGGATGATGTCCGTATTCTGGTCCAAAAAGCTGAAGCCGAAGATGCCTAACGCATTGGGGTTGGCGTCGAGTTTCTGGACGATGAGGTTGTCGTTCTCACCGGCTTCGACGTAAGCGCCGTCTTCACGGACCGTATGGCAGATCGCCTTGTAGGCTTTCTTGTCTTTTTTCTTCATGGCCTTGATCCAGTCAAACTTCTTGGCGCCGCCTTCCATGGCCAGCTCCACGAAAGCGTCACGGGTCCCGGAAGTGGGCGGCGGTCCCAGGACTTCAATCTTGACGTTGGGCAGGGACGGATTGACGTCTTTCCAGGTTTTGTAGGGGTTGGGAACCAGTGTTTCCCCGCCTTTGGGGTTCGGAACGTCCTTGGCCAGGGCCAGGAAGAGATCCTTGCGGGTGAGTTTCATCGGGGCCGTCTTTTTGGAGTTCGCTACAACGATACCATCATAGCCGATCTTGACTTCGACGATTTCTTTCACGCCGTTTTTCTGGCATTTGTCGTATTCCGACTTTTTAATGGCGCGCGAAGCATTGGTAATGTCAGGGTGTTCCACGCCGACACCGGCACAGAAGAGCTTCAGACCGCCGCCCGAACCAGTGGATTCGATTTTGGGCGTCTTGTAGCTGGTGGTTTTACCGAACTGCTCGGCGACCACCGTGGCAAAGGGGTAAACCGTAGAAGAGCCCACGATACTGATGTAGTCGCGGGCAGACGCCGCATAGACGGAGCCGGCCGACACCAGAAAAATAAGTGCTGTGCCAATTAATACCGATTTTCTGAACATGTGTACCTCCTGAGTTGTTAATCCTTCTTTGAGTAGTTGAACCAAAAAGGCGCATTGCCCTCTTTTCCTAAAATGAACCGTAAACATTAGGCGGCGGTTAGAACCGCTGCATTGAGCTTAAAATTTTCATAAAAGTCGCTACCATCGCCTTTCAAATTTTTTGCGCAGGTAGACAGCGGAAGCGTTCATTATAATTAAAAAGGCCAGCAGTACGATGGTGGCCGCCGAGGTCCGTTCCACAAAAGCGCGCTCGGGGCTGTCTGCCCAGAGAAAAATCTGGACCGGCAGGACGGTTGACGGATCTGTAAAACCGCCGGGTACATCCACGATAAACGCCACCATGCCGATCATGAGCAAGGGCGCGGATTCCCCTAAGGCCCTTGCCATGCCGATGATCGTACCGGTCAGGATGCCGGGAAGTGCCAGGGGCAGCACGTGATGCGTGACCATCTGCATTTTGGATGCCCCGATACCCAGGGCCGCTTCGCGAATGGACGGCGGTACCGACTGCAGGGACGCCCGACTGGCGATGATGATGGTCGGCAGGGTCATCAGGGTTAAAACAAGACCGCCGACCAGCGGGGCGGAGCGCGGAAGACCAAAAAAATTGAGAAAAACGGCCAACCCCAGGAGACCGAATACAATGGACGGTACGGCCGCCAGGTTGTTGATGTTGACTTCGATCAGGTCGGTCCAGCGGTTTTGGGTGGCAAACTCTTCCAGGTAAACGGCAGAGGCAATGCCGATTGGAAAGGAAAGCAAAAGCGTTACCAGCAAGGTATAAAACGATCCGGCGACGGCCCCCAGGATGCCGGCCAATTCGGGTTCACGCGAATCACCGGCCGTGAACAGGATCCGATTGAACCGTTTCTCGATCCGGCTTTCTTTCTTGAGCCGATCCACCCAGGCCAACTGGATGTCTTTGATGCGGCGCTCGCCCTCCGGTGCCTCCAGATCGAAATGGCCTTTTTCCAACATGTCGATGTCATCATCCGCGATGACCCAGACCTGAAGCGTCTGCCCGATCATCTCCGGCGAATCCAGCACCATTTGGCGAATCTGAAAAGAGGCGCCGCTGCTGACCAAACGATAGAGCATCCGTTTATCCTGCCGTGATTTGACTTCCGGGAACATCTGGCGAAGGGATTGTTTCACAATACCGGGGTAGTTGGCCGTGGACAGCGATTCCTGGCTCAGGATAGCCGGGTCGAAGAAGATATCCAGCTGGATGAAGGTCTGCTGAAACGCGGAATACCCTTTGGAGATAATGCTGCCGAAAAGAAACGACAGAAACAATAAGCTGGCCAGAATGGCACTGATGCCATAGAGCCTGAAACGGCGTTCTTTACGGTAACGCCGGGCCAACCCCGCGTTGACAATTTCAATGGCGCGTCGCCCTTGCGGGTTCAGACCATTTGGTTGGGAAGAGGGATTATTCATATTGTTCCCTGTATTTGCGAACCACGTGAAGGGCGATCACATTCAGGATCAGGGTAGCGATAAACAGAACCAGGCCCAGGGCAAAGGCTGCCAGGGTCTTGGGGCTGTCGAATTCCTGGTCACCCACCAACAGCGTGACGATCTGGACCGTTACCGTGGTGACCGTTTTGAGCGGGTTGGCCGTGAGATTGGCGGCCAGGCCGGCCGCCA
>JGI12573J12842_1000816_pt1 | contig 7293 bp, 3 predicted proteins | sample TtanPargueraPR_7_FD_12842 | JGI IMG/M metagenome (IMG submission 12842)
AGTATTTCACCTGGATCCTTGACCCCTTGACGCCTGGAACCCTTATGATCCCGAGATGCCCAAGCGGTAATACCCTGTGACCCAATTGCTCATTTGCACCAGCTATTCGGGAGAAGACCCAAATTTGAAAACATTAATCAAGCCTGAGAACCAAGCAGAGGCAAATGTCATCAAATCCGTTTTAGAGGAACATGGAATCTATGCTGAAATAAAATCATTCCATGACACGGCTTATGACGGCCTTTTCCAGGCTCAATATGGCTGGGGACGCATTCTTGTTTCCGAGAAGGACCTTTCTGAAGCCAATAGAATCATCGAGGAATGGCGCAATGCCGCTCCTGATGAACTCCCCTGGCAAACCTAGCGGCTATTTGAAAATCCCATCTAACGTTCAATGTCGGCGTTGGCCGCCTGCGCGGCATTCCTCTTCTGATCAGAGGCGCAAAGGTGAGTCACCCCTTCTTCAAAATGCTCACATATGATTGAATATGCTCCGCTTTTTCATCAAGCGGCGCCTTGCCCTTAAACGCGATCTGGAATTTTGAAACAACCTCTAATCAACTGATTAAGAATGGTGTCGGAATAATCCAAATCGCTATCGGTATCGAAATCCAAATCGAAATCCCCATCGAAAGAAAACAAAAATGACACTGGGACACGAAAAACTCGATGTCTACCGCCTTTCAATCAGCTATGTTGCCTGGGTATTGTGTGAAGGAAGACGCCGCGGGCTATGGGTTTGAGGAAATCGATTTCGATGCCGATCCCGATTTCGATTCCGAAGAAACAAAATCCCAAAATCATTCGGATGCATCGGCTGCTCGTTCTTAGCGCCAGTGATTTTTTACGTTACCTGTTCAGGTGAACTCACACGTAAAGCGGCCCTGGCAACTGCCCTGCTCGGCCATAAGGCACGTCCTGGGGGTCGGGCTCATTTCATAGGGAATCTCAAGGTAGGTCAGCCAGCATTGAATCCGGTACAGTAATCGGGGGGCACATCCCAGCATTTAACCATTGGGCGGATTATGATATTGCCAAATGAAATAGCCTCTAACAGGAAAGCACACGCAATATGCCAAGGTTGAATGAAATACTGCGGGCGGTTTCGTTTGCGGCCGAAGGCCTCCGGGAGGAAAGTTGGGCGGCGCGGCTGCCCCAGGTGCTGGAACATCTCGGGCAGGCGACGGCTGTGGACCGGGTATATGTGTTTGAAAACCACCGGTCGTCCGATGGGGTAGCGCTTACCAGCCAGCGGTATGAATGGGCCAAGCCCGGGGTCGCGCCCCAGATAGACAATGCGGATCTTCAGAACCTGCCGGTGGAGGATGCCGGGGTGGCGGACTGGATGCAGGCCTTGGCCTCGGGCCGCTCGGTGGTGGCCCTGACGAAAAATCTGCCGGAACCGAAATTTACATTGTTGTATAAGATGCAGGGCATTGTTTCCATCGTGCTGGTACCGATTTTTATCGGCAGCGATCCGTGGGGGTACATGGGATTTGACGATTGCACCCGGGAAAGGGTCTGGCAAAGCCAGGAGCTCGATGCGCTCAAGGCCGGGGCCAATATTCTGGGGGCGTTTCTACAGCGGGAAAAGCTGCAAAATGCGCTCGAGGAAATCAAAACCCTCCGCGGCATCCTGCCGATATGTGCCAACTGCAAAAAGATACGAGATGACCAAGGCAGTTGGGAGGTGCTTGAATCCTACATCAGGGACCGCTCGGATGTGGAGTTCAGCCACGGTCTGTGCCCGGAGTGTGCCAAAAAACTTTACCCGGAGCTGGGGTGATGGCCTAACCCGAACATTTCACCATGCGGGCGCGTGAAATATCCGGGCTGACGAAGGTGGCCAACAGGCGGTTGCCTGAAAATGATGACGTCGATACATTGCGCCGAACAAGAACGGCGCTTTTTTTTAAGGTGAATTCATGCCCAACGATCTGCAGAAGAAAATGTTCCGTGAAATGGAACAAAAAGCGATTTTCAGGCAGGCGCAGGAATGGGCCTTTGACTATGCCGATGGGGTTCAGGAGCGCAATGTTTTTCCCACGCCGGAGGCCATCGCCGACCTGGAGCGGTTTGTCGAAGAACTTCCCCCGTCCACGGGCAATGCCGAAGCGATCATAAAGCAATTGCAGCAGTATGGCTCGCCGGCCAGCGTGGCCCAGACCGGCGGCCGCTATTTCGGCTTCGTCAACGGCGGGGTCATCCCGGCTGCGCTGGCTGCACGCTGGCTGTCGGATTTCTGGGATCAGAATACCGCCCTTTATGTCATCTCGCCCATTGCGGCCAAGCTCGAGGAAGTCAGCGAAGCGTGGCTGCGGGAGCTGTTCGGCCTGCCGGAGAATACCGTGGCCGGTTTTGTGAGCGGTTCTTCGCTGGCGATCTTCTGCGGCCTGGCGGCCGCGCGCTACCGGATTTTGCAGAACCTTGGCTGGGACATTAACAAAAAGGGGTTTTCCGGGGCGCCGCGGGTCAGGGTCGTGGCCGGGCGCCAGGCCCATGGCACCGTTGTCAAAGCCATCGCCCTGCTGGGGTTCGGTATCGACAACATCGAATGGGTGGATGTCGACGATCAGGGCCGGATTATCCCGTCCGCTGTTCCCGAACTCGATGCCGGCACCCTCCTGATCCTGCAGGCCGGCAATGTCAGCTCCGGGGCCTTCGATCCTTTTGACGCGATTTGTGAAAAAGCCAACAAGGCCAGGGCCTGGGTGCATATCGACGGCGCCTTCGGGCTTTGGGCCGCGGCCTCTAAACGGCTGGAGCACCTTACGAAAGGCATGGCCAAAGCCGACTCCTTTTCGGTGGACGGGCATAAAACCTTGAACGCCCCCTACGACAGCGGCATCGTGCTGTGCCGGGACAAAGAGGCCCTGACCCACGCCCTGCACGCCTCCGGCTCCTACATCGCCTACAGCGAAAACCGGGACGGCATGCTCTACACCCCGGAAATGTCCCGCCGGGCCAGGGCGGTGGAGCTTTGGGCCGCCTTGAAATACCTGGGCCAGGAAGGCGTGGATGCACTGGTGTATGGCCTGCACCAGCGGGCGGTGCAGGTGGCGCGGGAGCTCGCCGCGGAAGGCTTTCAGATTTTAAACGACGTGGTGTTCAACCAGGTGCTGGTTGCCTGTGACAGTGACGCCATCACGGCGGAAACCATGCGGCACATGCAGGCTTCGGGGGAGTGCTGGGCGGGTGGCGCCAACTGGCAGGGCAAGACGGTGATCCGTATCAGTGTCTGCTCCTGGGCCACCACCGAGGCGGACATTACCCGGTCGGTGCGGGCCTTTGTGGCGGCACGAGAGAAGGCGGTTCACGACCTGCGCCGGGCGTGAAAGGGTATCTCCAGGAAAACGGGTCTCTGCAAAGCTCCAGTCAACAAGAATTGACCACGAAGAGCACGAAGAAAAACCGGCCAGAGCAGTTGAACCCCTTCGTGTCCTTCGTGCTCTTCGTGGTTCAAGCTGTTGCATTTAACCAAACTTGGTCTTTCCGGAGAACCGCATCCAGGAAAGCCCAAGAAGTCGCTATCTAGTGTCCGTCCAGAGATGCCATTTATGGATGGACACTATCTAACTCATATCGCCATCGCACTTAAAAGCGCGAAAGATACTTTACCCCTATCCGTTTAGCCTCGATTCTAGACTCAGGATCTTTAGACCGGCGGTTTGGCCTCCACCATTTTCCGCAGCGCCCGGGCGGTGTGGGTGGCGACGTCCTTTTTCAGCCACTCCTCCGGGGCGCCTTTGGCCACGATGCGGCCGCCCTGGTCCCCGCCGTCAGGCCCCAAATCGATGAGGTAGTCCGCCGCCCGGATGAATTCCAGATTGTGTTCGATCACGGCCACGGTGTGGCCCTGGTCCACCAGGCTCTGGAGCACGTCCAGCAGCCGGGTGACGTCGGCCAGGTGCAGGCCGGTGGTGGGCTCGTCCAGGATGAAGAAGGTTTTGCCGCGACCGGGTTTGGCAAGCTGGCGGGCCAGCTTGATGCGCTGGGCCTCGCCACCGGACAGGGTCGGGCTGGGCTGGCCCAGTTTGAGGTAGCCCAGCCCGATGTCGCACACGAACTGGACCGCCGTGCGGATGGACGGTATGGCGCTAAAAAACTGGAGGGCTTCGGCAAAGGTCATGTCCAGCACCTCGCCGATGGTCTTGCCCCGATAGGTGACGGCCAGGGTTTCGGGATTGAAGCGCGACCCCCGGCAGATCTCGCAGGGCACGTAGACATCCGGCAGGAAGCTCATGGCCACCTTGGGGTGTCCCTGGCCCTGGCAGGCCTCGCAGCGGCCGCCGGTGAGATTGAAGGAAAAGCGCCCCGGGGCGTATCCCCGGGAGCGGGCCTCGGGGGTGCGGGCGAAAAGCTGGCGGATATCGGCCAGAAAGCCCACGTAGGAGGCCGGCACCGAACGGGGGGTGCGGCCGATGGGGCTGTGGTCCACCTCCAGCACCCGGTCGATATGCTGCCATCCCTCGATCCTCTGGCAGGGGCCGGCGGGATCCTCCCGGTCATGCAGGCGATTGGCCAGGTTCTTGTAAAGCACCTCCTTGAGCAGGGAGGATTTGCCCGATCCGGACACCCCGGTGACACCGATGAGGCATCCCAGGGGAAAGTCCACCGTGACCCCCCTGAGGTTGTTGGCCGCAGCCCGGCGGACCTTTATTTGGGGGTGTTTCCGGTAGGGGCGCCGACGGGATCCGCTCTCGCTCGCAACCGTTCCGATAAAGGCGCCCGTGATCGATTCCGGGGCCTGGCGAAGATCCTCGAGGCTGCCCTGGGCCACGATGTCCCCCCCCTGGGCGCCGGCCCCGGGGCCCAGGTCGATGAGGGTATCCGCGGCCTGGATGGTTTCCTCGTCGTGCTCCACCACCACGATGGTGTTGCCCCGGTCCCGCAGGTCTTTCAGGGCCTGGACCAGGATGCCGTTGTCCCTGGGGTGCAGCCCGATGGTGGGCTCGTCCAGCACGTAGGTGACGCCGGTGAGATTGGAGCCCAGCTGGGCGGCCAGGCGCACCCGCTGGGCCTCGCCGCCGGACAGGGTCTCGCCGCTGCGGCCCAGGGCCAGATAGCCCAGCCCGAGGTGGTTCAAAAGCCGCAGACGGGACCTGATTTCGGTCATGACCGGATCGGCCACGGCGGCCTGGTGGTCCGGGAAGCGCCATTTGGCGAGGGTTTTCTCCAGGCTTTGAGCCGGCTGCTGCACCAGGTCGCCGATGGACTGGCGGTTGATTTTGACGGCCAGGGCCTCGGGGCGCAGCCGTGTGCCGTGGCAGGCCATGCAGATGCTGGCCGGCCGGTCATCGTCCTCACTGCCCTGGACGCCCAGTCCGTGGCACTGGGGGCAGGCGCCCTGCTTGCTGTTGAAGGAAAAAAGGCGCGGATCGGGTTTTTCCACCCCGATGCCGCAGGCCGGGCAGATGCCGTGCCGGCTGAAGATCTCCTCGCGTTTGCCCCGGATGACGATCAGGCTGCCGTCCCCCTCCTTGAGGGCCCGGGCCACGATCCCCTCGCGATCTTGGGCGGAGAGGCTGCCCATCACCAGGTCGATGGTGTGCTCGTGGTAGCGGCTGAGGGCCATGTCCGGTTCGATCGCCACCAGTTGTCCGTCCACCCGGGCGCGTTGGATGCCCTTTTTCAGGGCCAGCTTGAACACATCCTTGTGAAAGCCCTTGCGGCCGGCAATCTTGGGGGCCAGGATCCAGCCGGCGCCCTTGGGATAGCGGGTGTTCAGCTGGTTCAGGATGTCTTTTTCGGACTGGGCCGTGAGAGGCCGGTGGCAGCCGGCGCAGTGGGGCACGCCCAGTTTGCTGAAGAGCAGGCGCAGGAAGTGGTAGATTTCCGTCAGGGTGGCCACGGTGGAACGTCGGCTGGCGTGGCTGACCCGCTGCTCGATGGCCACGGTGGGGGCCAGGCCGGTGACGAGATCCACGTCCGGCCGCTCCAGGATTTTCATGTACTGGCGCACATAGGGCGCCAGGCTCTCCAGATAGCGGCGCTGGCCTTCGGCAAACAGGATGTCGAAGGCCAGGGTGGATTTGCCCGACCCGGAGACCCCGGTCAGCACCACCAGCTCCTTGTGCGGAATGGTGACATCGATATTGCGGAGGTTGTGCTCCCGCGCCCCCCGGATGTGAACCGTATCCGCCGCCTGCCCGCCTTCGTAAACCGAACGGGTTTCCCTGGTCCGGTTGGCGCGGGGTTTGCCCGTGACGGTTTTCTGCGATGTAAGGGATGGCTTCAGATAGCGGCCCGTGTGGGATTTGGGGTTGCGAACGATGGTCTCCGGCGGTCCGGCCGCCACCACCTGCCCCCCCCGGTCGCCGCCCTCGGGGCCGAGATCGATAATCCAGTCGGCCGCCTTGATGACATCCAGGTTGTGTTCGATCACCAGGACGCTGTGGCCCCGATCCACCAGGGACTGGAGCGCCTTCAGGAGAATGCGGATATCCTCGAAATGCAGGCCCGTAGTGGGTTCGTCGAAGATGAGCAGGCGGCCCCGCCCGTCATCCCGTGCCCGGGCGGGCGCCAGGAAGCGGGAGAGCTTGAGGCGCTGGGCCTCCCCGCCCGAAAGGGTGTTCAAGGGCTGCCCCAGGCGCAGGTAACCCAGCCCCACTTCGGCCAGGGGTGCCAGGGAGGCGACGATCTTGCGACGGTCGGCAAAAAAGGCCAGGGCCTGATCCACCGTCATTCTCAGGATGTCATCCACGTTGCGGTCCTGGTAGCGCACGGCCAGGATCTCATCGGTGAACCGCCGGCCGTGGCACTGGGGGCAGGCCACATAGACGTCCGACAGGAACTGCATCTCGATTTTTTCGAACCCGTCCCCCTTGCAGGTGGGGCAGCGGCCTCCGTCCACGTTGAAAGAGAAATGGCCCGGCCCGAACCCCATGGCCCTGGCGTCGGGGGTCTGGGCCAGGAGGCGCCGGATGGGATCCATGGCCTTGGTGTAGGTCAGGGCGTTGGCCCGGGGGGTGCGGCCGATGGGACGCTGATCCACCAGGACCACGTCCGCCAGGAGCTTGGCGCCGCTGAGGTTCTTGTGACGGCCGGGCTTGCCCTGGGGGTCACCCAGCTCTTTTTTCAGGGCGCGAAAGAGTATCTCTTCCGCCAGGGTGGACTTGCCCGATCCGGACACGCCGGTCAAACAAACCAGGAGCCCCAGGGGGATCTCCACATCGATGTCCTGGAGGTTGTGTTCGCCGGCGCCCTTGATCCGGAGCCGGTTTTGGGCGGCCGGCGCTCGCCGTTGGTCCGGCGTGGGGATCGCGCGCTGGCCCCGCAGGTACTGGCCGGTCA
>JGI12573J12842_1000842_pt1 | contig 6888 bp, 6 predicted proteins | sample TtanPargueraPR_7_FD_12842 | JGI IMG/M metagenome (IMG submission 12842)
CCGAAGGAACGGCAGAGCAGGTACGAACTCCAGCCGTTGCCGCTGCCGACATCGAGCACGAGCGAGGACTCATCGAGTCCGCATTGCGCGGCGAGCAGCAGGAAGCGCTCGTCGGAGAGCGGATTCATGATCGCGTGCGATTCGTAGGCGATATGATAGTAGGCGGCACTGTCGAGCTGATCGGACATCGGCATTCCTCACGTTGAAGCGGCAACGGGGAAATGTACTGTGTCCCACATCGAGGAACAATCCGTTCAGCGGGAGAGTGAAAGAGATGCATGGGAGGGCATCGCGTTCGATCCGCAGGCTCACGCCTGCGGCTCCCGCTGATGGTTCGCCATTTCGGTCTCCAGCTGCTCCTGCTCCCTCCTCGGGACCATCCGCACATTCTGTCCCCAGCGATACTGCTCTTCCATCCTGCAGCTCCACACCAGCTCGTCGTTCCACACCGTGATGTCGGGACAGCCGTCGCACATGTTCACATTGCCGTTCGCCAGTATGTCGGCCGGCTGGATGATCATGACGGACTGGAAATGCAGGCGGCGGAAAAACGCGGACGGCATGGTGAACAGGGATTTCAGGTACGCAGCGGCGACGCGCCGCACGCCGCGGTCAAACGGCGCGAGAAGGAAATACAGGCGACCCTTGCGCTGCATCCCGGGGGACGCGTATGCAAGATACTTCCCCGTCGTGAGGTGATTCCAGGTCTGGACGATCTCCATGAACTTCGGTCCCACATGCCCGAAGATGCGTTTGCGGTTTCCCATGCGTCCGGTGAGCAGCCACTTGAACGTATCCGGTTTCTCGGTTCCGTTCAGGAATGCGCAGGGGGCGAAATCAGGATACTCCCTGCGGATCTCCCCGACCACCTCCGGTGAGCTGATATCGGTGCGGCGGTGATCGTCCTTCTTCGAATACATCATCTCGTCGAAATGCACCTGCTCGTCGCCGACGTAGAAATCGAAATCCTTCCCGAGCACGGCCATGCGATAGTTGATGAACACCATCACATGCACCCGGTCGATGTTCTCCTGCCCCCAGCGCAGGAGCATGGGAACATCCTTAAGTGTTTCGGGATACACCGTCGCGTTGAACGAGCAGGTGATCCCTCCGACCTCGTGCAGCATATCGGCCAGCTGCTGCCGCAGCTCATTCAGCTCCTCCTCCGTCTTTCCGGTCCAGTGCGGCCGCTTCTGGCCGCTGTCGACGTGGAAGGTAAAACCATCCACCCCCCGCGCGTTTGAGTTCACGCAGCAGTTCACGCGACAGCAGCGCCCCGTTGCTGTTGATGATGGCTTTCCATCCCTTGCGCTTGACCATGCGCACGATGTCCACAATGCCGGGATGCGTCAGCGGCTCTCCCCCTGCGATGGACACGCCGTCGCACTGGCGATATCGTTCGAACACATCGAGTTCGTGTTGCACTTCTTCGAGACTTTTGTGCGATGATTTGCGGTTCTCACGGTAGCAGCCGTCGCAATACAGATTGCAGGTGCTCGTCGGTTCGAGCCAGGAGATCGCGTTGTCGGCAAAATTCCAGGGAAGCCGGTACAGTGACCGGGAGGAGAGGTGCGTATTCATGATGCGTTGTCCCTTGTCATGAAAAATTCAGTGTCGGGCCTGCGGGTCTATATAATGGATACATGTTTGGCGTTCGTGAGGATGCCGTTATGCGCTGCTGAGATCCCTGTTTTTTCCACTGGCATTCCCGTCGATCCTTACCGTTGTTCCGTACAATAAAATCCGTATTAATGCATTGTACGAAATCCGGCCGCACGCGACAAGGGCAAAAAGCAGGAGGAAACGTGCGGGGATGCAGCGTCAACGCGCGGGATCGAGCTGCGGAGGCGGCGGTGCGATGACGGTATGGCTCCGCGCGGATGCGGGATCGGGAAAGCGAATGGTCCAGGAATGCAGGAGATAGCCGCAGTCGCCGGGCACGGAAACACGCCCCTGGTATACGGCGGGATCAAGTGATGCGGATGTCGACGGTGAAGCGGGCGCAGAAGGCGACGCCGGAATAGGAGTACCGCCCTGACCGTACAGCGGATCGCCGGCGAGCGGGAATCCGGCCGCGGCGCAGTGAATGCGGATCTGATGCGGCCGGCCTGTGGGGATATTGACCTCGAGCAGGGCGACGTCACGCGCCGGATCCCTGCGCAGGACGCGGCAATGGCTCTCCGATGCCTTGCCGTCTTTGGATGCGGCCCATACCGTGCCCAGCAGAGGATGCGGGACGCGTCCGATCGGCGCAGTGACGGTAAAGACATCCGTCGCTGGTATGCCGCGGACGAGCGCGAGGTAAGTTTTGGAAATGCGCTGTTCCCGCATTGCGGCGGCGAGTGCGGCAGCGGCATCGGGATGGCGGGAAAAGAGGATTGCGCCGCTGGTGCCGCGTCCGAGACGATGCACCGGAGAAAGTGCGTCATCGTGGTATCGCGTGCGCAGGATGTGGAGCATCGTATGTTCAAGGAAACCGCCGCCGGGGAGAACGGGAAGACCCGGCGGTTTTGCGAAGACCATCCAGCCCTCCCCCTCGGCAAGCAGCGGGATATCACGNGGCACGTCCGGCTCCTCCCACGGGGGACGATGATAGGCGAGCCGGTCGTCTGCCGTGAGGATTTCATCGGGTGCGGCGATGCGTCCATTCCTCGTGATGCGTCCCGCCTCGAAATGCGCCGCCCATTCCTCCCGGGATGAATGTCCGTAGCGCCCGAGATAATACTCCAGCGCAGTCATCCCGGCATCCATTCTCCCGATGCGGTCGCGGTATGTATAGCCCCGATTCATCATCCTGCTCGTGCTCCTGCTCCTGCTCCCCGCCTGCGTTCGCCTGCGGTGCACTTCGGCGGGCCTCCGGCTGTTCCTGCTATGAATTTGCTCCGTGCCCGGTTCTTTCCCTAATTTACATGTCTTGTGAAGACTTCACAGGAACCTTTCATTCATACAGGAGACGAACACTCATGAGATTTTTCTCAATCCTCGTTCTTGCCACGCTTCTGATATCCTGTCAGAACAATGCGCAGGACAATGTGGAGCTCAAGACCCGCGCCGACAGCGTGAGTTATGCCATCGGACAGAACATCGGCGTGAACTTCAAGCAGCAGAAGATCGAGGTCGATCCGACGATCATGGCGGCCGGACTGCGTGACGTGCTCAACGATGCGGAGACCAAACTCACCGAGCAGGACGCGCAGCAGATTTGGATGACATATCAGCAGGAGCTGATGGCGGCGCAGCAGCAGGAGCGCGAGCAGGCCGGTGTGAAGAACAAGGAAGAGGGCGCGAAATGGCTGGCCGAGAACGCGAAAAAGGAAGGCGTACAGGTCACCGAGAGCGGACTGCAGTACAAGGTTATCGAGATGGGCGACGGTCCCACTCCCTCCGCCGACGACCAGGTGAGAGTGCATTACCGCGGCCGCTTCATCGACGGCGAGCAGTTTGACAGTTCCTATGACCGCGGCGAGCCCGCAGTCTTCCCCGTCGGCGGCGTGATCCCGGGCTGGACCGAAGCACTGCAGATGATGCCCGTCGGTTCGAAGTGGGAAGTCTACATCCCCTCCGAACTCGGATACGGTCCGCAGGGCCAGGGACAGACCATCCCGCCTCACGCCACGCTGATTTTTGATGTGGAGTTGCTGGGGATCGAGAAATAATCCTCATTCCTGCATCGTTCAGCATTGAGCGGCTCCCGTTCGAGGGAGCCGTTTTTTATTGCGGGCTGTGGGCTGTGGGCTGCGGCGTGCCGGCACTTGCACTTTTTCGTACCATCATATACTTTTCAATACCGTTTGGTACCGCTCGCAATTCACAACGGATCTGATGCAGCACACTCAGGGCAAGTCCGTCTCCATCGTCATCGCCGACGATCATCCGATCGTGCGGAAGGGGTTGCGCGAGATACTTGAGGATGAACGCTCCTTCCAGATTACCGCGGAATGTGAAAATGGCGTCGAGGCGCTCGAATGCATCCGTGCGCATCAGCCCGACGTCGCCATCATCGACATCGACATGCCCGAAATGTCGGGTCTCGATGTCGCGGCCGTTGTGAATCGTGACCGGCTCGACACGGCAATGCTCATCCTGACCATCACAGACAGCGCGGAGATGTTCAACCAGGCGATGGAATACGGCGTGACGGGATATGTTCTCAAAGACGCCGCCGTCACCGATCTCGTACAGGGTGTGCGCAAGGTGCTGCGCGGTGAGTACTTTTTCAGCAGCAGCATGGCTTCGAAAGCTCTGCTCGAGCAGCGCAGGCAGAACAACGCTCCCACAATTCCCTCGCGCTTTTCGGAGCTGACACCCTCCGAACGGAAAATCCTCCGCTTCATCGGCGAGGACAAAACCACCAGTGAGATCGCCAATATACTCAGCATCAGTACACGGACCGTCGATACGCATCGGGCACACATTTCGCAGAAACTTGACCTTCGCGGATCCTATGCACTCGTCCGTTTCGCCCTTCAGAACAGGCATCTCCTCTGATCTTCCCTCTGCATTTCCCCTCGCAAGGCATTCTCCAGCCTGCATGCTTCCCGCCGGGAGATGAAAAAATACGTATCAACACCGATTGACGATTGTGTCATGCTCGGCTTTATTAGTTCAGGCCCCCGGTTTTTGGATTGATCCGCTGTCCCTCCTGCCGGCTCTTCCCGACATCAGCAAGGAGTTACATGCGCATTCTTATTGCCGAAGATGACAGCAACGTCCGGCGTCTCATGCATGAGATGATGGAGATGCTGTGCGACGATGTCATTGAGTGCCATGACGGACTCGAGGCATATACGCTGTGCAGACAGTTCCCTCCCGACCTTGTGCTGATGGATATCAGCATGCCGCGCATGAACGGCATCGAAGCCACCCGGCGTATCCGCGCACTCTCCCGCAACATCCCCGTCGTCATTGTCACCCAGCATGATGATGACGCATACCGGACCGCTGCGCTGCGTGCCGGTGCCACAGCGTATTACCTCAAGGACGATCTCTTAGGTCTGCGGAGCTACCTCCGCCAGCTGCATACGCGGACGGGGCAGAACTGATTGCGCCGCATCGGTAGGAGTACCGATACAAATACGCAGTGATACCGATTGTCTGCGCGATCACCATTTCATTAATTGTATTCGTCTCCTGGTCCAATTGCCTCTCCAATTCCGCATTGCCGATCCCAGCATTGGCGGAGTGCGGTGCATGAAAATCCCTCCCAACGAGCGAACCCACGATTTGATCATACAGCATACTGGAGAGTGCAATGAAACGGTCCTTTTCCCTGTTCGTGACAATCTTTGCCATTGCTCTGTGCACCGATGCAGGAGCCGGCACGTTCGACTCGGACGGCACAGTGCCCGGCGATCGCGGCATCCGCTTCACCGAAAACCGCGGACAGATCGCCGACACGCGCGGCGATGTGCGCAACGACATCCGCTTCGTCGCCGAGGGCGCGGGCGCGCGGCTCTACTTCACCGACCGCGGCGTCAGCTATGTCTTCGCCGACTCCGATCCAGCCACGGCTGCGACCGAACCCGCACAGGACGGCTTCGCGAAAGCCGCGCCGCGCGAGACCCGCATGCACCGCATGGACATGGAACTCGTCGGCGCCAATCCCTTCCCCCGCATCCGCTTCGAGGATGAACTGCCCGGGTATTCCAACTATTATCTTGCGCATTGTCCCGATGGTGTTACGCATGTGAAAAGCTACTCCACCGTGGTCTACGAGGATGTGTATGACAACATCGACCTTGTGTTCATGTCCCGCGAGGGACGCCTCAAATACGAATACCGCGTGCGTCCCGGCGGTCGTCCTTCCGATATCGCCATGCGCTACAGCGGCGCGAGCCGGCTGGCCCTGCTGCCCGGCGGCGCGATGGAAGTGCATTCCCCGCTCGGATACATCGAGGAAGCGCAACCGTACACCTACGAGGACAACGGCCGCGAAGTGCGCTCGTCCTATCGCCTCCGCGACGACGTCCTCACCTTCGACGTCGACCGCTACAGCGCCACGCGCACCCTCGTCATCGATCCATGGTCGACGTATTTCGGGGGGAGTGACTTCGACGTTGCGACAGATGTGGCCACGGATACGTACAACAATGTGTACGTCACGGGCCAGACTGCCAGCGATAACTTTCCATTGTCCTCCGGTGCGGTTCAAAGTACCCGTCGAGGGGCGCTTGATCTATTCATCGCAAAATTCGATAGCTATGGTACTCTTCAGTGGGCGACATATTACGGGGGCAGCCTCCAGGAATTCTCTGCTCAAAGTGCTGTCGACGATTTCGCCAACGTGTATTTCGGTGGCGCCACCGTCAGCACGGACTTTCCCGTGACCGCCAATGCGTTCCAGAACGTTGCACCCGGCGGTGGTGACGACGCCGTTCTTGTCAAACTTGATATGAATGGGACGCGCTTATGGGCAACCTATGTCGGGGGAAAGAAGGAAGATGAAATTTGGGATGTCTCAGTAGACAACGAGAATAATGTTGTGCACACCGGCCTGACGAACAGCAACAACTTTCCCACAACAACGGGAGCCTTTCAGACAGGTCTGGCCTCAGGGAATGCCTATGACACGTTTATCTCAAAATTCAATGCTTCCGGCATGCCGGTATGGACCACGCTCTATGGCGGAAAGGATGATGACGTCGGCAGAGGGATAGCCGTCGATGCCGCCAACAATGTCATCGCATCGGGCAGAACAGTAAGCAATAATTTCCCCGTCACTTCGGGTGCGTTTCAATCCTCGAAGACGGGAAGTGGCTGGGATGCATACATCATCAAATTCACGAGCACCGGAACGAGATCCTGGGCTACGTATCTCGGCGGCAGTGACAATGAAGGAGGCAAGGTTCTCGTGAGCACTCTGGCGAATGGAAACATAGCCGTTGGCGG
>JGI12573J12842_1000849_pt1 | contig 6794 bp, 7 predicted proteins | sample TtanPargueraPR_7_FD_12842 | JGI IMG/M metagenome (IMG submission 12842)
AAGCCGATCCCGAAAAGCTGAAGCTCTTTCCGGGCACGGCATTTTTCATTCAGCCAGTTGGCAATTTCCTTCATCTTGCTGTCTTCCCACACCCGTGCGCCGGTGGGGCAGTTTTTGACACAGGCGCAACAGCGGATGCACAGCGGGATATCGGTTGCCACACTGCCGTTGATCGAAATGGCCGCTGTTGGGCATACACTGGCGCAGGTGCCGCAGACCGTGCAGGTGTCCTCGTTGGTCACGGGAGCAACCTTCATGGGACCCGCGCCGCCTGATTCGTAGGGGAAACGACCGGGGATTTCCAAATCCGTATGCGCATCCTGAGATGACAGCGCCGCGACTTTGGCCCTGATCTTGGCACCGAATTCCATTGCCATTTCAACATCCTGGCGATCCGGACGGCCATTGGCAATGGGGATATCCTCGGTGGCAAAAGAGTGCTCCCCGATGAAGGCACCACCGGCAATCGGATTAAAGCCCAATTCTTTGGCCAGATTTTTCAATTCCAGCAAGGCATCTTCAAACTCCCGGTTACCGTAGACAACGATGATAATTGCCAGGGTTCGGTTGGCTTTCAGCTGCTTGAACCGCTTGACGGCATCAACCGACAGACGCCCCCCCGTAAACAGGCGCCCCGATAATCACCAGTTCATCTGAAAAAGGAGGGGTGGTTTGCTGCGTGCCTTCCGGGAGTGTCAGGTTCACCTGCCCGACATTTTCAACGGCAATGCCTTTCGCGATGCTTTCCAATACCTTTTGCGTGGTTCCGGTGGGTGAAAAAAAGATGCCATTTAAGGGACGTTGTTGACAACACGCACAAAAACATATTCGTCGAGCGGTTTCCATATTTTTGCATCGGGAATCTGTCAGATTCTCCGAAGGACAAGTTGGTGTAGCTTGCCAACAACGTCCCCCTCTTACCCGCACACCACCGAAGCCCTGGGGCAATATTTCAATTGTATCGATGAGTGGTACGGCAGGTTTGACTCAGGAGAAATGACACCATAACATGAATCCATAGATAGGATATCTCCAATTAAATCAGTCAATCGCAATCAACCTCTCTTATTTCGCTGTAACATACTTAAAATCTTGACAATACGTGTTTTGCCTTGGTAGCTTGTATTATTCTTAGAGCCAGATACCCGATCTGAGCCGCCCCCATGCTTATTATTGGCATTTATCTGAGACGCTGCTCCTTCACCACTTATACTACTTTTCCTACCTGACGCCCCCATAAGTCACATATTCCGAAATGGTGCGATCCCGAGTGGCCTGAACATGCGAAAAGAAAAGGGACAAGGTATATGTTCGCCAATTGGTTGGTGAAAACGGCTATCCGATTCCAGGTGCGTAAAGCTCATGCAGGTGGCTTTGATCTCAATGGGTGGCGTACATTCATGAAGAGCCTCGGAATGTTTGCGCGTATTCCAAAAGGAATTACAGTAGAGACCGTCGATTTCGGAAATACCAGGGCCATGCACTTCTATCCTGTCGATCCGTTGCAAAACTGTGCCGCTGTCTATTATCATGGCGGACTGTATGTCGGCGGCCGACCGCACGACTACCGAGAGATGGTAGCAAGACTATCCGTTGCATGTAATTGTCCTATCTATTCCGTTGATTATCGGCTGGCACCGGAAAATCCGTTCCCGGCAGCAGTTGAAGATGCACGAGCTGCCTTCACGCATATCAATAGTATCTACGATCGAACAGCCGTTATAGGGGACTCTGCGGGCGCAGGTCTGGCAATGGCAATCATGCGGACAGACTCAGAATTGGCTCTGCCTGTTGCTGGGGTTTTGTTGTCCCCCATGGTTGACCTGACCCTAAGTGGTAGAAGTATAGAGGAGAGAGCAGGTCGTGATCCGTTATTTCGTCGACAGGCCCTCGAATCTGCGGTGCAAATGTATCTGAGAGACCATTCGGGAAAAGACCCCGACGCATCACCCCTTTTCGCTGATTTATCAGGCTATCCACCTTTGCAGATTCATATTGGAACAGAGGAAATGTTGTTTGATGACGCAAAGCGTTTGTCCGAAAGCGCTCAGAGTGCAGGCATAGATGCAGAATTATACGAATGGGAGGGCATGATCCATGATTTCCAACTTGCAGCCCGAATCCTCAAGGAGGGCCGTGAGTCCATTCGTCTCGTTGGTGAGTTTCTACAGCGCCACATGCCTGCGACAGATTAATCAATACAAGATATGCCACGTTACTCCAGTGGCGTGGCGAAAATAGCAAACTTGTTGCCAATAAATGTACGTTGTTTCAGACAAATGATAACCGCAGATTTAGGCAGCCAACCGACAAGACTGCCAGGTTGAATTTTTAAAGACCGGTTCGCTGTCGTAATATTATCCTGTTCTTGCGGTATAGGCTAGAAGCCATCTCAAAATTAGGCTTTTTGTTCGAGATCAAGGCGTGGCCGAGAATCAATACCGTAGGCGCCCCGAAGGAAGTACCCTTGGGGTACATACTCAAGTATGTCGAGGACTTGAGACGAGGACACAACGCCGATATCGGGCAAAAAGACTTTTTTGAGATAGCTTCTATTCTAAACATCCCGCAGTTTATAACGGCATCTTAATAATAAAAAAATGCATAAAACCAAAAAGAGATTTGTTCTTGTCTATCTGGGATTCGTATTTTCATGGCTATCCTTCTTAGGATGTGCCACAACCCCAGCTCCGGTAACTAATAGGTCCGGTGACGCTGATTTTGCGATTTTTTTAGAAAAAATTCGCCAAAAAGAACAATTGCCAGCTATATTTGCGTCTGTAATCATCAATGGAGAAATCTATTCTAAAGCCGCTGTTGGGACCCGAGTATATGGAACCGATAATTGGGTGACAGTCGATGATAAATTTTTGATCGGATCATGTGGAAAAGCGTTCACGGCGACCCTGGCAGCCATATTAATTGAAAAGGGAAACTTAAAGTGGGATTCAACTGTCCGGAACGTTTTTCCTGACCTTGAAATGGATGCCAAATGGGAGAATATATCCATCCGGCAATTGTTATCGAACAGGTCGGGCTACGTTGATGATAAAGAGACATCGGGGCTTCCCTCGGAAGAACTTGAAGATTTATTGATTTCCAAAAGCCTTCCTATGGATATACGGTTTCTCTATTTGAAACGTGCTATTCATCATGAACCAACTCATCCTCCTGACAAACGAGTCGTCTACTCGAATAGCGGATTTTTAATAGCCGGGGTAATGCTTGAAAAGATAGAGAACCAAGCATTTGAGGACCTCATGGAAGCAAAACTATTTCACCCATTGAAGCTACATAGTGCCGGATATGGATCACCAGCTGCAAAAGACCCAATTTCGCAACCTTATGGCCACTTGAAGAACGACACTTTTGAAGCAATAAGGCAGGACTTACCAGATTTTATTGCTCCGATGGGTAATGTGGCTATCACTATAGATGATTGGTCCAAATTCGTTCTTTTTCACCTTAAGGCTTATCAAGTAACCAGCATGACCTTGATAGAATCAAACACACTTAACCGAATGCATAGGCCACCCAATTCAGCAAATTGGAATTGGGTATCTAATCTCGGTAATTTCAGTAGGTTGCTTTTCAAGTTACATTATCATTTGGACGCTGATGCTTTGAATTATGCTTTAGGCTGGAATACGAAAAAGGAAAATGATGGGCATTATTTACTTTGGCACCATGGACAAGGAACGTCATTTACAGCACAAGTTTATGTCGATCCGAAAACTAAAAATGCGATCTTGCTGGTGACAAACGCAAAAATTAAACATAGCCATCTACTAAAAGTAGCTAAAGCGGTAAAAAAGTATTATTCCTCATATGCAGTCCTGCCGATTGTCAATTTTGCTGGGGATTGAATAGGAATTCGTATCGATAATGATGGATCGATATCACGCCATGCCTCCTTGTGTTTCTGGAGGTATTGCCATGGCTGTATGTGCCTCTTTGTTTATGCAAACTTAGCAGTCCAAAAAGTTGGATTATAACATTTCAATAGTGCGATTACCATCTTGCAGGGGGAGGAGAGATGAAACGCAACTTTTTCACTTTATTTTTTCTGGTGCCGGCGCTTACTGTCACGATGGGATGCTCAATAAAATACACCTCCTCGCGAATTATGCCGAATGCCGCCATCAGCCCAGAAAAAAATTACTTCGTGTTGTGTCATGAAGATGATGCGCGCCATATCGACTTGACCCTCGTCGAAGAAATGAATGCCATGGGTCTGGCCAATGTTACATCCGGGTTTGAGCAGGACATGCCGGATGACACGGATGTAATCGTCTTGTTTGAAGACCGCTGGATGTGGGACATCACCAACTACCTCTTAATGTTCAAGGTCCAGTTTCGAGATGCCTCGAACAATATCTTGATTGCTCGTGGTCAGTCGGTCCGAACGAGCCTGGCGCGCAAGTCTGTTCAAATTATGGTTCAGGAGGCTCTATTGGGGCTCTTCAACACCGAAGCAGAGGAGGTGTAAAATGAGCAGACGGATGATCGCTGCATTACTGATGCTGGCAACGGCCCTGCTATTAGCTGGCTGCAGCAAGCAGGTGGCTCACCAACCACCCACCGATATTCCGGCCGCACCCTATCATTTCGATGGCAAGTCTGGCGTCTTCGAGCCGATCCGCATTGAGGATGTCACCGACAAGGATCTTATAATCACTAGTCCGTGCACAGATAAAATCTACAAGGCTAAATTATCCGCTTTCGGTGAAGCGATAACGTCCACACTTGAGCATGAGTTCGTCAAGAATGGCTTCCAGATCTCCCCGCAGGCCGAGAAAGTGATCCAAATCGAAGTCATTGACGTAGCGATGGCTTGGCCCAAAATGCCACGCTGCGATATCGATATGGTGATCGGGATTAATGGACAGAGACTTGGCCTCGCCACGAATGCCAAGTGGTCGACCTCTATTGAAAAAGCGGTAGATGCAGCGATTGCCGATGCCGCAAGCCGGATTTTAAGCAACCAGGAGGTCATCAACTATCTTTTGAACACGCAGTAGAAGGAGTGTCATTCAAACAACCAGCTGTATTCCAATCCCGGCCCAACACATTTCCAACCTTCATCAATCAATAAGAGACCCGTCGATCGGAAACTTACGTCAGTTTGACGATCCAGGATAGCAACGTCCCCATTTTGATCTAATTGGAAGGCAATAGCGTTTCCACGCTTGTGCAAGAGGACGAAATTATGGGCACCTTTTTGAAAAAGCCTTTGTAAACCAGCATTTTTACAATCATCCTGAGTCACAGTTGGATCCTACTTTCATAGAAAGATAGGAAAGCATAATAATGTAGACGTCCCGACCTTGTTTCCCAGCGGGTATCAACCATCCCGTCAACGCCCCCTATCCCAGTCCCTGGATCGTCCACGAAGCCGCCGCAATGGGCATACCGATCGTGTTGAGTTCTGATTCCCACACCCCCGAAGCCCTGGGGCAATATTTCAATTGTATCGATGAGTGGTACTACAACACGCCAACGTCATGCTTGTGATGAGGGGTGACAACAAGTGGGGCCAATATTGCGAATCAGCTTTGCATGATTATTGTTATTGAATAAGCGATCACAGTGGCATCACTGTAACGTTGAAGCAACTTTCTGTAGTGACTTCCACCCTCCACATCGGATTAACTGCCTGCCTTCTCCGCTACGATTCCAACCGCCTCTACGATGAGCTACCTGGTCTCCATCCACAAATGGCATCTTTCGGCCCTTGCGGCGTTCTCGCTCGTTTTCAATCCTCGAAATAGCCTACTATTCCTCCGGTTGACACCCACCGATCGGAATCGATTAGACGGGAAGTCCCGCTTTACGGAAATACTCGGCCACGCCTTGATCTCGAACGAAAACCCTAATTTTGAGATGGCTTCTAGTGATTGTTTCGGGCGACATCAGGACGCACGGACTTCGTAGGACCCAATGGACGCCCAACCCATTGCGCCCATTTAAGGTCCGGAAGGTAAAGGTGACGGGATGAAGACTATTATTCCACATACGGCCGTTACATTATTTGTCTGCATTATGGGCTTGAGCTTAATTATGGGGCTTTTAACATTATCCCCGGTAAATGCGGAGCAAAGCCGGCAACACATAAGGCCCGGCGGCGGGTGGGATACCAATGAGGGCGCGATTATCCCCCTTCCCGATGGCCGCATACGCCTGCCGGGTGGAGGAATTTGCAGCCCGGATGGTGCGGGTGGTTGGTATTGCCCAAGCGGCCATTACACGCCGCAAGAAGGAGGTGGCAGCGCGGCGAATAGCAAGAATTCAGGTCTTATGGCCACACCAAACGACCAAGGGGGCTATGACACGCCTGAGGGATCGGTTATGAGGGACGGCGCTGGTGGGTATATTAAGCCTGCGGGCGTGTATATCTTGCCACGTAGCCCAATAGAAAATAACGATATCGAGGATTAACCTGGATATTTCATGAAATGTTCGGGTTAAGCTCAGGAACGGGCCTTCCAGGCCCAACACATTTCCAGCCATCATCAATCAATAGGAGACCTGTCGATCTGAAACTTACGTCAGTTTGACGATCCACGATCGTAACATCCCCATTTTGATCTAATTGGAAGGCAACAGCATGTCCACTCTTGTGTAAGAGTATGAAATTATGGGCACCCCACATCTTCGCTGCGCAATTGATTTACTTGCTAACCCGGATATTTCACGCGTTCGCGATGTTCATTGGCAAGGCATCAGGGGCGCCGCTGTACGCCTGTACCGCAAGCTCCTGATAACGCGGCCAATGGGCATCTCGGACGCGCCCG
>JGI12573J12842_1000851_pt1 | contig 6730 bp, 4 predicted proteins | sample TtanPargueraPR_7_FD_12842 | JGI IMG/M metagenome (IMG submission 12842)
TTCTGCGACGGAGCGCACAAGAGCTGCGGCTTCCTGGATCCGGGAACCGCACGGGAACTGGCCCCGAAAAAATAATTACCGCTCCCGCTCCTCGAGCCTGGTAAGCACGGAAATGCATTTCTCCTTTGCGCGTGCGAGCAGGGCATCCGCCTCACCGGTGATTTTCAGTTTGAAGTCCTCATCGGTGATGCTGGGGAGGTTGATCATCACGTTCTTGTACGCGCCCCAGATGCCCGTCTCCAGTGCCTTCGCGCCAACCTCGAGGTCCGAGCGGGAGTTGATGTTGCCGTGCAGGGCCATCTCTTCCATGGTGTCCCAGCAGCGGTCGGCAATGCGCATCGTCGAGAGCGGCACGTCAACGGCCTTCTTCAGTCCGGCCTGCATCGCCGCCGTCCGTGCCGTTTTCTGCTCATCGGTCTTCTTCGGCATGCCCAGCGCTTCCATGTAGTCGTTGAAGGCATTGGTGTCGGCATCGATCATGGGAATCAGATCCTTCATCGCATGATGCAGCGGCGGAATGAGGCCGCGCATGGTCTCGTCCTTCTCTTCGAACTTCCGCTTGCCGTAGGTCATCCATCCCACCATCGTGCCGAGTGCCGCACCCATGCCGGCGATCAGTGCCGAAGCGGACCCGCCGCCCGGAGCGGAGGTGCGCGAGCCCGTGAGTTCGATGAAGTCACGCACGGTCATGCTCGCCAGCGGCTCGCTGTTTTCTTCCTCGATCATGTATTCGATGATGCGTTTCTCGGGAACGAAGGTCGAGACGGAATTGAGTCCCAGCCGCTGAATGACGAGATGAATCTTCTGCTTCTCGTCGAGAATGAAAAGATTTTCCTTTTCGATGTAGTAATCCGCTGCCAGCAGCATGGCCTCGAGCGGAATCAGACCCACGATCTCCGATCCGGCGACCGCCAGATTCAGTTCCTTCGCATCCCTGACGCATTCCTCGAAGGCCACGTGCGGCGGAGTGATGGTGTAATTGTCGAGATTCATCGACACCTGCGCCATGTTGTACTCGTCGACGTACCAGCCGATGCCCTTGACGGCTTTCAGACGGCCGGGCTCCTCCGGACCGCGTCCCTGCTCACGCACATTCAGCGCGATGCGGTGGGATTGCTCCTTCGTGCCGAGAATATTGACGTTGTAGGCAATGAGGAAGAAACGCGCGCCGGTAGCCGTCGCGCCCCAGCGGGGCACGAACTTCGCCGGGCCGAAATCGGGCTTCCATTCCTCCTTCGTGATTTTATCCTTCATGCCCTCGTACTCGCCGGCGCGGATCTGCTTGAGGCTTTTGCGGTAATCCTGCGTGGCCGCCTCCTCGTAGAGATAGAGCGGGATGCCCAGCTCTTCCGCCGCGCGTTTGCCGAATGCCTTTGCGCATTCCACGCAGTCCTCCATGGTGACGTTTGCAACGGGAACGAACGGACAGACATCCATCGCGCCCATGCGCGGATGTTCGCCGCTGTGCTTTGTCATGTCGATCAGCTCGTACGCCCGGCGGGCGGCGTTCAGCGCTCCCTCGACCACGGCCTCCGGCGAACCGACAAACGTGTACACCGTACGGTTGGTGGATTTCCCCGGATCGACATCGAGCAGTGTGCATCCCGGCGTCTCACGGATGCTCGCCGCAATGGCATCGATAATGCCCTGGTCACGGCCTTCGGAAAAATTCGGGACACATTCGACGATTTTTTTCATGAGTCACGGTCTGTTGCAGTTGAACATGCGGTATCCGCACAGTACGGATAGACTGAAAATGTAGCATATGAATGTCGGAAAAGGAAATCAGGGGAGCGCACTCACAACAGCTCGTGCAGCACATTCAGCATGGCGTCGATCTCATCGGTGGTATTGTAGAAATGCGGAGAGATGCGGATATGTCCCACGCGCGCGGAGACAATGATATTCCGCTCATGCAGTGCCTTCTGCAGCTCCTCCGCCCGCTCATGCCGCAGCGTGACGATGCCGGCGCGCTCACCCGCGCTCTCCGGCGTGACAACGTCGAATCCACGTTCGTGTGCACGGCGCCAGGTATGCGCGGCGTTCGCACGGACAAGCTCCGACGCGCGATCGAAACCCACTCTGCTGAACAGCTCCAGCGACCCGTGATATCCCGAAATCCCGATGGCGTTGTACGTGCCGTTTTCGTAGCGCCGCGCATCCTCCTGCAGCTCCTGTTCGTAGTCGAAGAAATCCCATGCGTTGCGCACACTGATCCAGCCGAGGTGCGCCTGGCGAATCACGTCCTGTGCACGCTCCGACACGTACACGATGCCGACGCCCTGCGGACCAAGCTGCCATTTCTGCACGCCCGCACTGAGAAAGTCCACCGGCGTTTCACGCAGGTTGAGCCGGATCGCGCCGACTCCCTGGATGGCATCGACGCTGAGAAGTGTGCCGTGCCGGTCGCACATCTGCTTCAGCGCGGCGAGATCGAGACGGAAGCCCGAGAGAAACTGCACCCAGCTCACCGCGAGGATACGCGTGCGCGGCGTCAGAGCCTGCTCGATGTCAGCGAGTTCGATGCGTCCATCCCGCTGCGGCACGAAATCGATTTCCACACCGTGCCGGCGGAGATTGATGAAGGGATATACGTTCGAGGGGAATTCCTGCTCGATCAGGAGGATACGATCGCCTGATTTCCAATCGAGTCCCTGCGCGAGGATGTTGAGTCCCTCGGATGTATTCTGCACGAATGCGACGCGGGATGGATCCGTGCCGATCATGTCGGCTGCCATCTCCCGCGCACCGGAGATCAGTTTGATCGTGCGCTGAAATATCTCCACCGGTCCATGTGTGCGTCCTTCGACATGCTGCTGCACCCGCCGCTCCGCCGAACGCGGCCATGGTCCCGTGGCGGCGTGATTCAGGTAGATCATGCCTGTTTCAAGGAAAGGAAATTCCGCGCGGATATCGTTGATGGTCATTGGTTGTTGGTTTCTGGTTGTTGGTAGTTGGTAGTTGGTGGCACGCCGAGCTGTTGGCTCGGCGCTACTGCCTCCTGCCTCCTGCCTCCTGCGTGCAGTCGCGCGAGCTGACGCTCATGCGTGTGTTTCTTCAGCATGAAACCGATCAACCCGGCAAACAGCAGCAGCACGCCCCAGAACCAGAGGGTCAGGTAAAACGGACGCCGGACGACGATGGTCAGCACATCCTGGCGCCGCGACCAGATACCTTCGCCCAGACCGGCCTGCACGGTGAGTACGTACTTTCCCGGCGGCAGGCCGGAGTACAGGATACTTCCGTCACGGGATTCATGCCAGGCGCTTTCCAGCCCCTGCAGAGTGTAGAGATACCGCACCGCCCCCGGATTGCGGAATGACGGCACGATCATTTCGGCGCGAAGAACATGCGTGCCGTATGCCAGCTCGATGACTTCGGAGCGTGCGGTACACGTGTCATTGATGCAGAGACGGGAGAACACAATATCGAAAGGCACGGCCGGCAGCGGCTGACGGAGACTGCGGCAGGAGGGCGGACGCCACTCGCCGACCTCCGCGGGACGCGACGGCACGTATCGCAGCGCCCCCTGCAGCGATCCGAACCAGAGAAAACCGTCGCGGGTACGCAGTACTGCTCCGCGAGACAGAGCTCCCAGATTCAATCCGGCAGCGGATGACAATGCATGCATGGCATTGCTGCGGAGATACGGCACATGTGCGGGCGGTAACCGGTGTATGACACGCTGCGCCGAATCGACGGGAATGACGTACTGCATGTTTTTTCGCGGCAGTCTTGAAATCCCACGAGCCGTCCCGAAGTACAGCGACCCGAAATTGTCCTCCCCGATCCCGGTAATGATATCCGATTCCAGTCCGTCGCGGGATCCGAGACGCATCAACGCTCCCTCACTGCGCACGTACACTCCGTCCCCGTGCGTTCCGATCCATATGCGGTCCTTGCGGTCGCGATGCAGTGTGCTGACCGGAATTCCCTCGAGTTCGGGGATACGATAAACATCACCCACTGCCGCCGACAGGCGCACAACACCGGCCCGGGTTCCCACCCATACAAAACCGAATGCATCCTCGGCCAGTGCGAGCACGTGCCGTGAAGGAAGCTCGCCGCTGCGCACCGTGAAGCTGTCTGTCGTTCTGCTCCAGCGCAGCAGCCCTGTCTCGGATGCGATCCAGTAACTGCGGTCACTCGCCCGCAGCAGTGCGGTGACAGCCCGGCCGGCCGCATGCATTCCCGCCGGCGCCGGAACGACACGCTCGCCGTTGAAGACGACGAGGCCGGAATCCGTGCCGACGAGCAGCTCACCGGACGGCAGCTCAAGCAGCGCTGTGACATTGTTTGAAGGCAGTCCTTCTCCGGCGGTCAGCCGCAGCGTCGGACCGCCAAACAGTCGCAGGCATCCAGCCCTGGCGGTGCCGATCCAGATACCGCGGTCATCGCTCTCCAGCAGGCACTGCACGCCCCCGAAGTCCCGAGGCAGCGGATTTCCTTCGGTCAGCAGCGTGGCCCGTCCCGGCGTATGCATCGACAGCCCGTGCGCACTTCCGCACCAGACATTCATCTCGCGGTCAACGAGCACACTGCGCAGATCCTGCACCGGAAGACCATTCGATGTATCGAATACATGCTGTGAGCCATCGCCCTTGAGCACCAGTCCCCTGTCGGTTGCCAGCCAGTACTGTCCGATACAGTCCTTCGCCATCCCGCGCAGCCGGTAGCCCGGGAGGAGGTCACGCAGAAACGCCCACGGCGGAGGCGTGCTTCGTGCGGTGACAACACTGCTGTCTCCCAGGTTCAGATCCCACGCACCGTCGCCAGTCTCCACGTGCAGAATCCGGGCCGCGGTCATTTGCAGGCGGTGAACCGGACCGTGAATCCCGTCCATCAGCGCCGTCAGCACGGTGTCCACGGCATCATCCGCATCGGCGGCGAGACGTATGGCCGTCACCCCGTCATCCGATCCGGCGAACAGAGTTCCCGCGCCGTCAGCGGCGAGCGCGGTGATCCGGCGCGCGATCGGGAGATGCTTCAAGTGCATTGCGCGCACACGCCGGCCGTCCAGCCGCAGCAGGCCGCTGCATTCGGTCCCCGCCCAGACGAACCCGCGGTGATCCTGCGCGAGCGCGTTCACGGCGTCTCGCGGCACACCCCGCGCACTCCAGTCCACAAACGGATATTCCTGTGCCGAAGCAGTGTCGGCAGCCAGAAACGCGAGAAGTAATAGAATGACCTTCATTGAGAACAAATGTACGGAACGCATCGGACATGGACTATGACCGGACAGACATCCCCGGGAGAAACGCGAACGAAGCGTCCGTGGTGACAGCGGCATCCCCTGCACTCGCTGCTGACGATGCGTGAATCCCCGCCGCATGCGCAACGGGCCTGACGCTGAACGAACCCTGAAAACGGACGGCGAATGCGGAAAAAATGAGGGGTGGTGTGCGGAAGGTGGGCGACCGCGGGGCGATGGGACATACTGATTGACACCACCCCTCTCCTTTTCGCTCTTAGAGGAGGGTATATCAATATCACTCCACAGTGTTAGCAAATCGTTGGCACTGTTTGACAATTTGATGAGGATCGTGTTAGCAAGCCGGGGCGTCCCTATCCGGAACTCCACCGAACGCGTACGATCATCATCACGCGAAACGGCATTCCGCCGGGTGACATTTCAACTCCGGCGCGTTTTTTCTATACTGGCATGAAGAACTGACCGGAGCACGCATGAACGCCAAACTCAACGATTTATCAGACCTCGGAAAAATCTTCGGCGGCGGGGATGAACACCCCGGCGATGACAGTGCCGGAGATGCCGCTGCGGAGGAATCTACCTCCGGGGGGAAACAGCATTCCGGCGGGAAGCAGCATTCCGGCGGGAAGCAACGTTCTGGCGGGAAGCAACGTTCCGGGGGAAAAGACAGCCGCCGCCGCGGGAGCGGCGGCGCAGGAGCGAGCCGCGCACAGGACCACGCGAAATCGATGGCCAGGCTGCATGTACAGCTGGAGAAGAAGGGACGCAAGGGAAAGGGCGTGACCGTCGTGAAGGGATTTTTCCACACGCGGCAGGATCTGCAGGATTTCGCGCGCGAGCTGAAGGCGCGCTGCGGCGCGGGGGGAACGGTGAAGGACGACACGATCGAGATCCAGGGAGATCACCGCAAAACTGCCGCCGACTATTTCCGCGACAGAGGATTCCGCGTCACCGGCGCGTAATCGCCATTCAGGGAATCCGGCGCGTGATCGTCCCGTGCTGCAGCACGTATTCAGGGTTCAGCGTCGATCCCAGGATACCCGCCGCGACGATCATCGTATCGCTCATCGCGACGGATATGAACGTGACCGGAGTCGGTGAATCGACGTGCACGCCGTACCATCCTTCCCCGTTGGACCATCGCATGGCATTCCCGTCTCCTGCCACGATGATATTTCCCTCGGGTGAGAGAAAACTGCTGCGGAACAGATTGCCCTGCGGATGATTCTGCAGATGAGCCAGCTGGTCTCCGTCGAGACGGTAGATGCCTCTCCCGGAGGCGATCAGCACGCCGTCCCTGCTGCGCAGCAGGGTCTGCAGCTGCCGATCATCCTCGCCGGCGCCTTCGACCTTTCCTTCTCTGTAAATCGGTGTCCACAGACTGTCCTCCCAGCGAAAGAGAATGTGCGGCAATTCCGTTTCACCCGTGAGCAGTTCGGCAAGCGCATGGGTACTTTCCTCACCGCCGGAAACAGCCGTGACGCGGAGGTCGTTGGGATGATAGGTGTTCCACGGCTC
>JGI12573J12842_1000858_pt1 | contig 6683 bp, 4 predicted proteins | sample TtanPargueraPR_7_FD_12842 | JGI IMG/M metagenome (IMG submission 12842)
CTCGGTCGGCAGGAGGCGCGTCTTCTCGCCTTCCTTGTAGGCACGGGGCTGCTCGTGCACGTTCATCATCAAAGGAATGCTCGGACCGTAGATATCGGCATCGATCAATCCGACCCGTGCCCCGGACTTTGCCAGCGCAACGGCGAGATTGACCGCGACGGTGGATTTCCCCACTCCGCCCTTGCCGCTTGCCACGGCGATGGTGTTTTTCACGCCCGGAAGGATACTGCTCTTCGAAACGTCGCCCGAGGCGGGAATATTCACCGTCGCATCGATCGTCACCTCACCCAGGTCGGGGAGATGATCTGCGAGCGCTTTCTGCAGCGAAGCTTCGAGCGACTCGCGCACCGTACGCGGCGGGATCTTGAGATCGAGCGTAAAGCGGATGTCATTTCCTTCGATCGTGACATCCTGAATCATTCCGGCTGCGACGACGTCAATACTCATATGCGGCGCGGTTACGACGCGAAGTGCCTGCAGCACGTCCTCTTCGTTGAATGTTGACATGGACATCTATGCTCCTCTGGCTTGAAGTTGAAAAACGAAAATTGCAATAGATTTTCGGAACACGCAAAAACGGCGTGCGGCACATCTGTTGATGCGCGTATCAGTTGAACATTCCTCCCTCCGCAAGGGTTCAGGAATTCAGCCTCGGCGCATGCGAGGATTCAGGCATCAGCCTCAGTGCATGCGAAGATTCAGGAATCAGCCTCGAAGCCCGTAATGAGACAGAAATCAGGGATCGGCGTCCGCCGCTGGAAAGTGCAGCACGAACACCGCACCGCCGCCCGGACGCGATTCGACCTCGATCGAACCGCCGTGTTCCTTCATGATATAGTAGCTCAGCGTGAGACCGAGCCCCGTCCCCGTCCCTGAAGAGGACGCCGTGTAGAACGGATCGAACAAATGCCGCATCTGTTCCTCGCTCACACCCGGGCCGGTATCCGCGATACGGACGCACAGTCCGTTCCCGCAACGCTCACCGGTGATATCGATACGTCCTCCCTCCGGCAGCTCATTGAGCGCATTGGTGATCACGTTGTGGAATACCTGGACGAGCATGTCGTGATTCCCTTCCACCGTGGAGTCCGGCGCCGCGATCGATTCCGTGATGCGCACCTTCCTGTAGGATGGGTGCGCCGCCGCGGCCTCCTGTGCTTCCGCCACGACATCGTGCAGATTCACGAGAGCGCGTTCGAACTGTGTGCGCGGTTTGCCGAGGGACAGCAGGTTGTCGACGATCAGTCCGGCCTTCCGCAGTCCCGTGTTTATGGTCTGGATGCACTGCGACCGTACCTCCTCGCTGATCCGATCGTCGCTGAGCAGCTGCACCGCCGAGAGTGCATAGCTGAGGGGATTGCGCAGCTCATGCGCGATCCCCTCCGAGAGCACACCGATTTTCGCGAGCTTGCGGGCCTGCTCCAGTTCCTGTTCGCGGAGGCGGGCTTCTGCGAGATCCACGTCGGTACCGAGGTACAGCGCGGGCAGGGGCGTCCGGCGCAGCAGTTTCCATTGTGTACGCACGGGACGCACGGTGCCGTCGGGCATCAGGCGCTCGCTTTCCTCGTGAATGGATCCATGTTCACCGAGACGCTGTAACAACACCGACCGGAACGGCAGCGGAAACAGCAGGATATCACTGATGTTGCGGCCGGTCAGTGCGGAGACCTTCCAGTCGAATTTCGTTTTGACTTCCGCGTTCGCGAGGAGGATGGATCCCTCTCCATCGATAATGTATCCGGGAATCGGCAGCGCATCGAGCATTGCCGCCAGTTCGGGCGGTACATCCTTCGGAATGTCGCGGCGTTTGGTCATGTCATCATCCCCACTCCCGTACCTGATCGAGTCCGTAGTCCGAAATTTTCTTCAGCATGGTCTTGTAGGTGATCCCGAGCAGACGTGAAGCGCGGGATTTGTTCCACGACGTGTACTGCAGCGTCTGCAGCAGAACATCGCGTTCGATCTGTCCCACATAGCGGCGCACCTGTTCCTTGAGCGGTCCCGCCGTCACCTTGAATTCCGCCGGGAGTGGTGAAAGCCGGTCATAGCCGGGCACGGGAAGATCGATATCCCGTACAGCAATGCGATCCTTCGCGTTCAGCATGGTGCGACGGACGAGCGCTTTCAGCTGATGCACATTCCCCGGCCAGTCATAATCGACGAGCAGTTCAAGCGCGGCATCATCGATGGCCGTGTTTTTCCGGTCAAACTCTTCCGCCGCTTCCTCCATGAAGAGTCCGACGAGATACGGGATATCCTCCCTTCGTTCGCGCAGCGGAGGGATGTGGATGATGCGTTCTCCGATCAATTCCTTCAATTCTGCCGGGACGGTGTCTGCCGTTTCGTCCTTTCCCGAATCGTCCGTGTTCCGCGTTTCGCTCGACGGCGACACGCTGCTGAGAATCAGGCTTCCGGTAAGCGTCACCGCGGCTCCCGTGGATGGATGGTTGAAATAGCCGCGGAGGAAATCGTTTGCGATTGTCTGGCGCAGGGATGCGCCCATTTCATCGGTGCCGCTGACGAACAGCGTGCCACCCCGCGACATCTGCAGCTTGCCGCGTGTGGCGGGTCCGGTGGCCGAGCCGCCGCCGTACAGCTCATGGCGCAGGACGGATTCAGCGGCGCCGGTGCAGTGCAGTTCGATCAGGTCTCCCGGGCGTCCGCTGACCCCGTGCATCAGGCGAGCGAGCAGCTGTTTGCCCGCGCCGATTTCGCCGGTAATCAGGCAGGGTTTTCCGCCGCGCGCCAGCCGCTGAGCCTGTCGTGCCATGCGCTGCGCAGCCTCACCGGGACCGAGCACATTGAAGCACGAATCGATTCGTTCCACCGGCGCCGCCGTGGCCGCCGCATCAGGACCGTCGGAACTCGGCACGCCCTGTGCGAGGGCACGTTCGACCGTGGCGATCATTTCCTTGTTGTCGAAGGGTTTGGCGACGTAATCGAACGCCCCGGATTTCATGGCTTCGACGGCGTCGCGCACGCCGGAGAGTGCGGTCATGAGTATGACAGGGATGTGGGGGTACGCGCTGCGCGCGCGGTGGAGGACATCGAAGCCGCTGAGTCCGGGCATGCGGATATCGAGGATGACCAGTGCCGGCGTCTGGTCGGCCATCATTTCCAGCGCCTCCTCGCCGCGCGAGGCGGTACGGACGTGGTAGCCATGGACTTTCAGCAACTGCGTAAGGACGAAACAGATAAGATCCTCGTCGTCAACGACAAGGATATCGACAGGATCAGGCACGAGATCTCCCCTGGGAAAAACGACAGAGCCTTTACGGTGAACAATATAGGAAACTCGGAAATCAGATCCACGGACGGGCAAGAAAAAAGCCCTTCCGAATTGAATCGAAAGGGCTTTCTCTCCTCTGTTCACTCTTCGTCTTATCCCACCAGGGGGTCCTGATGTTCGGTGTGCATGACCAGCGTTCGCTGCATCACACCGTGTTTCGTCTGCAGCCGCGCGTAGCAGCCTCCCGATGGGAAGGTTTCTCCGTACAGCTTCAGTTCGTGGTAGCCGGGTTTCATCATTTTGTGCTCATAGAGCGTGTGAATCACTTGGCCGTAGTTGTTGTATATCTTCAGCGAGACTTCCTGCGGTTCATCCAGTGTGAAGCAGATCGTCGCGCTGGGATTCAACGGGTACGCATATTGTGAAAAGGAAAACGGGATCTCCATGGCCGCATCACTGCTCCTATTCCCTGGAATCATCAACCTACTTGCCTTCCTCATACAAGCTTTGAAAAAAAACACTCGAAGGCGGGGTGTCTCCAACACCCCGCCCTCGCAGTGTGTCAATTGTGCTCTCTCTCCACTCTATTTACTGAGCACAAGCTTCTGCTGCTGGACGACGCCGGCAGCTTCGAGAACGGCGATATAGATGCCGCTCACCAGGTCGTTTCCGTTAAACTCGATNTTGTGGAAGCCGGCATCCATNCTGCGNTTGTCGAGCAGCGTGGCCACTTCCATACCGAGCGTGTTGTACACCCGCAGCGTCACATTCTGCGCCTCCTCAAGCGAGAAACTCAGTGTCGTGCTGGGGTTGAACGGATTCGGATACGCCTTGTACAGCTCCACTGTTTCCGGCCGGGAGCCCGTATAGACATAGACAATGCTGGAATAGTCGATCGTGCCGTCGCGATCCACCTGACGGAGGCGATAGGCGATCTTGGGTACCTGCGCAAGGCGGTCGTCGAGGTTGTCGGTATATTCATACGACAGCGGGACACTGGAATTCCCCGCGCCCTGGACGAAGTCCGGCAGTGTTTCCCAGCTTTCGCCATCCACCGAGCGCTCGACCCAGAACCCGAGGTTGTTTTCCTCGGTGGCCGTCAGCCACTTCAGCTGCACGGAATTGTCATCCATGTAGTAGCGTGCGCTGAAGGATGTGAGTTCGACGGGCATGAGTTGACCAACCAGACCTATCGAATAATCACCAAACCCGATTGTGCATACCAGTTTATTAGTTTTAGGATCGATATAACCAAATGGGACATTACGTACCATTCCCGTGAAGGTACCTGTTTCAACACTGCCATTGAGGTACCACGTACCATCATTAACAAGGGAATTCTGATTCGTGGGATCACTGGATGTTTCATTGTTTGGCCAATACACTGCAGAGTACAGATCGGCACTGCCACTACGGTAATTATTATGGAAATACATCATTCCAGAGAAGCCGATTGAACCATTGAGCGGATATGGTTCCTGAGGGAGTCCCAAGTCAGGCTCGTTGTTGTTGATGATTTCCCAGATGTCCTCTTCACCTTGAACGACCCAGTAAACCCATACTGTTTGCTTACCTTCATTGTAGGGATGTCCCTGAGGGCTACCTTGATTCAAAATGGCCCGGACCGAAATGTACGGGAAAGGATCTACCGCAGGGAGATTGTTGAAGTCGACATTATTAGCACAACTCAACTTGATCTGGATCGGTGTATAACGCCCACCATCCATACCGACAGGAAATAAAAATTCATCACCAATATCAGAATACTCTTTACATACTCGACCCTGCCCATTTTCTGCATCACCTGCGGGAGACGCTATGAACCCTGATGTCAATTGTAAGCCAGCATCAGAAATATCCAGAGCCGTTTTGACAATGACGTCGGCTTCGAGCCCAAGGTAGAGGTTGTTGTTCCCGAGAAGGATTCCATCGCTGTCAACGATGTCGATGTCACCTTTGAAAATGCAGGGAGAATCCATGAAATCATTTCGTGCGATATCAGTGCGAAGATTTTCCCCGATATATCCCTTGAGTCCATCCATCGCAAGTGTACCATCAAGCACGAAATTAACTCCGGATAAATCCGCATCAAGAATCGCGGCATCTCCTAAATCCGCTTTAACGTCTACTTCCAACCAGCCACCTGATTTGCCAAGAATCAACTCAGCATTATCCTCAATCTTCAGATAATCAGTGACCAGATTCCCCTGTAGTGCTAATTTTTGGTCTAGTGGATTAGGATCAGCAGCTCTTGTAACAGCCACAGTAAGCAAATTCAGTGAGACGGCCAGCGCATTTGATCCATCCCAAGTTTCTGGCCATAAACTGGGAGTGGACCATGAAGGTGTGGTAGGCCAATTCGGATGCTGTGAGTCACTGATATAAGCCTCATCATCAGAACTCGGCCACCCATTTGGATCCGGTGTTCCAGAGATGAATTGCCAATTGCCCGGATCATTCCAAGCAGTAGACGAACCCCCGGTCCACTGATATGTGGCTACCGGGGTCTGAGCTAATAGCTGTGTCCCGAAAAGGAACACGGCGAGGGCTATCGCAAGGGGGGCTACTCGTGTAAGTAGTCTCATCGTAGACATAGTCTTCTCCTCAGCTTTGCATTCAAGTAACGAGATGTTTCTTCGAACCACCCCAGTACATGCATGAAGCGTGCCAAAGATTAGGTAAGGCTTGTGAGAAGACCGAACGGAGGGGAGGAAACTGCAGATTGCGGATTTCAGAGTACAGATAAATCGCTTTACTGCAACGGATTACGGCTTTCGAGCTGAAAAATCGCTTTCAATGTTTCGCGGCCGGCGAAAAAATGCGGCCGCGTGACGCCGTCACGGAATCTTACAAAATGTTCATGTTGGATTGTATACATCGAATTGCGCAACTATGCAATCGGTTGAATAGGGAATGAATTGCATAGTTGCCGATGGGGGAAATGAAGGGGAGAAAAATATCCGTCCGCCACCACAGGACGGGCTCAGCAGGACGAATTTCGCGATGAAGCGCGACACGGATGCCACGGGAAACCGGAGGATTCACCGCACCGCCCGCCTTCCTCCTTTCCGGAATATTTCGGCGCAGCAGGCTGGCGCGGCAGGCTGGTTCGACGCTACTGCTCCGTCCGGAATGTCAGCTCGAACGTGGCTCCCTTTTCCACGGTGGTGTCGAGCTCGATTTTGCCGTCGTGATCCTGCATGATGAAATAGCAGAGCGTCAGACCGAGTCCGACGCCCTTGTCGGTCTTCGAGGTGGTGAAAAAGGGATCGAAAATGTTGTCGACGATGTCGTCGGGAATGCCCGGACCGGTATCCGACACACGCACGAGCACGCGCTCCCCCTTCTGCTCACCTTCCACCCGCAGCGTCCCTGATCCCTCCATGGCGTTCAGCGCGTTCATGAACAGATTGAAGAACAGCTGCACGAGCATCTCGCGGTTGCCCAGCACGAA
>JGI12573J12842_1000859_pt1 | contig 6677 bp, 7 predicted proteins | sample TtanPargueraPR_7_FD_12842 | JGI IMG/M metagenome (IMG submission 12842)
GAATGCTTCCTTTTCGGACAAGAGTATAAACTGTTGATTTGGCTTTCATAAGAATTTTACAAGCCTCATTGATCTCGATTGGCCTTTTCGGAATATCCGGCTTTTGGATTTCTTCGATCAGATTTCTTAACTGCGTTACTTCATGAATTAGAAAGCCTACAGCTTCCGGTAATTTTTCAAATGTGATTTCATCTTTACACATGGCAACTGTTTTTAATTGTTTGTGTACAAATGAAAAAGGTGTTTAATTGGTGCCTGTTAATCACCAAAAAAACACCTTAAAAACACCGGAGGTCTTTAATGTTTTAGTTGCCGAGTTTGTACTTAATAGGAATATTGCAGTTGCTGTCAGGTATCCTAAGTTTTTTCTTGATTGTCTTGATTTCACTAACTTCCTGAAGGGTAGGGGCAAACACTATTTTAAGGAAATGGGAGATAGAAAGTTGGTCTGTGATTCTAAAGTGGTTCCAAATATTCCAGCCATAATGATAGATATCGCTAGCTTTTAATTGCTTGTTAACTTTTATTGGTTGAATTGATTTTAACTCTTCTCCATTTGAATACATTTCTACAAATGTACACAGTCTTAATAGTTCAGAATCTGAGGTATATGGAGCAAAAACTTCCTGGGAATATTGGAGAGCTTGCTCTAATAATTCTTGTTTTTTCTGTTTTGATGTTTCCTTAAATGTTTCGCGTATTTCATTCGTTGAAACACTGTTGGAAATATACTCCAAACCTCTTTTAGTCTCATTACTGGCAGATTCTTTTCTCTCAAAAGGTTTCGAAGAAATTATTTTGGGTAGCAAAAAATTATCGATCAGGCTATTAATACTTATATACACAGCCAACGAAAATGCAACGACAATTAAGAACACGATATTCGATGTAAACAAATCAAGCTTGGATAATAAGCAAAAATACCTTGTTAATGTCGCCAATACCAGAATGGCACAGCAAACTAAAAGAATCAGAATAATATTTTCCGGCTTCTTAATTGTCATAGGAATTATTTTAAACTAATCTTATTGGCAGACTCCCGCTTCTTTTCATTAACCAAATCGGCGTAAATTTGAGTGGTTGAAACATTTTTATGGGTTAGCATTTTCGAAACGGTGTAGATATCTGTGCCTAGTGCTATCTGTAAGGTCGCAAAAGTATGTCGGAAACAGTGAAATGTAATCTTCTTCTTTATTCCGGCCGAGGCAACCCAGTTCTTCAAAGGTTGAAAAGTCATGCTTCTCTCCAGATTTTTAAAAACTCTTCCAGTGGTCCGTTCCCCACATAATTGCAGGGCTTCACCGCTAAGAGGTAATGTTGTCTCCGTATCAGTTTTTTCTGTTTTTAGCCGCATACAAAACTCGCCATCGGATGCAGGAATAATATTATCCCATCTTAAGTTTAAGATATCGCTGATCCGTAATCCGGTCAAACACGAGAATAATGAAGCGGATTTCAAAACAGATATGTCGCAAGGAGTTGCTGCAAGCGTTTTGAGTTCTTCCAATGTAAGGTATTCAATTTTGGTATCGACTGTTTCAATGCTTTCCAGAAAGTCGTTTATATTCTCAAATATTAATTTATCCCGATAAGCCAGTTTTAATAAAGCCCTATATGTAGAGAAATAGGAGGCTGCTGAGTTTTGAGAAATAGGAAATTTTGTGTGTTTTAACTGTTTTGCACTTAACAAATATGATCTGAATTTTCTGCTTAGATCAACGGTTATATCCTCAAATAAGCATCTGCCATTCACGAATTTCTCAAAATGAGTATATACCATCATCCACTTCTGATCTTTCTTTAATGCAATTTTATAGAAGTAATCTAAAAAGTCTGCTTTAAGTTTATGTTTGTCCAGAAACCCAAACTGGTCATTTATAAGTGATTGTACCCTGATAGCACGAATACCTTCAGCTTTGTTCAATACTTCGCGGTTGTATGCCTTTTCAATCTCCGTTCTTGGTTTTTTGTAAATGTATATGCCGAGAACCTCCCTGCGTGTTAGTTTCATTGTATATGGATTTCTTATAGCAGGATAATAATCCAAATAAAGCGATAATCTTCCTTTAGAAATCTCACGTTTTCTTAAAGTAACTTTTACACAAGCCATAATTAATCAGTGTTTGTTGGTGAAAAAATTCGGTCTAACTCATCTTTCGGAATCTTTATGTATTTTCCTGCTTTAATCTTAGCAAGGTTATTTCTTTTTATCAAGCTATACAGACCATCCTGGCTAATATTGAATTTTTGCATTGCCTCCTGAACGGTATAATAGGGGATCTCAGAAGGTGCCTTTCCTCCTTTTGCAATTAGAATGTGTCGTTTTGAATAAAGTGCCGTTCTTCCTTTTTTGGTTTTGGGAATATCATGTCTTGAAACAAATGTATAAACAGCTGAGCTTGTCATCGAAAATTCGGAACATATATCCGGGACCGTAATCCAATCTGTAATATCTTCATGATTGATTCTTCCTTTTCGTTTAAAATAGTTGTCAAAGTCTTTTTTGCTATAATAGGTTTTGCCCTTCTTGACTATTTTAACAATATTATTATCCCGTATAATCTTGTAAGCCCATGTCGTACCAATATTATAGAATTCTTCAATTTCTGAAATAGAATAAAAAGTCGTGGATACTTCTCTGGCACCAGCTTGATTAGGAATTATCCTATTCTTTCCTTTCTCAAACATTTCATCAATATCTTTTCGTTTTATCAAGGTCAATCGCGATGAAATCCGGGAGGCTGGAAGTTGCCCTGATTGAATTAGATTATAAATACTTTGTTTACACAATCCTAAAAGATCAGCCACCTCATTTACTTTCAGGAAATCTTTTGTATTAAGTTTTTCCAGGTATGGAGTGTTTATAGATAGTAGATTGTCAGCTTTTTGTTTTCTAATCTTTTCTTCACGTTTTTGAGCTTTGTATGCTTGACTATTGCAATTGTGTGAACAATATTTTGTAGTTGTTTTCTGTGCAATAAATTCTTTATTACACCAAACACAAGATTTTATAATTTCCAAATTTTTCTTCGTCATTTCGCTCATTTAAATCTAGATTACTAAACCATAGTCTATAGTAGTCCAAATATTACACTATATTGCATAATCTATTTTTCTAAATTACGCAAAATTCAGAATAAATACAAATGAGGTACAAAAATGAACGAATTATTAAGGAAATACGACTAAATACTGGAATTGGCCATAAGTATACTGAAAAACAATACTTTGATTGATAGGTCTTTATGTGTTTTGGTGATTAGAAATATCTGAATTTATTTTCCGATACAGAAATTCTTAAAAATATGCCCCAAGACTTCTTCTGTTCCGACTTCTCCGGTGATCTCTGCCAGGTAATGTAAACATTCGCGAATATCTTGCGCAAGGAAGTCGCCGGTAATTTGCATATCAAGGCCATTCAAAACACGTAAAATTGATTCATGCGCATTCTTTAATATTTCGTAATGACGGGCATTGGTAACAATTACATCCTGTTGCTCAGCTTCCTCCAGGTTTATGGAATGACTCATATAATCAATCAGTTCTTCCAGATTTTCCTTTTGTTTAGCTGCAATAAATACCGCTTTTTCATTGTCGGTAAGTTCCATTACTTCTATCTGCTGAATGGTATCGCGCAACCCGGAATCAATTTTATTGGCAACAATAATCAATGTTTGATGTGGGGCAATTCGCTCACGAATATGCTGAATACGACTTTCAACAAGCGGGTAGGGGTTATTGGTGTCAACTACCAACAAAACCACTGTTGCCTGTTCTAATTTACTGTAACTACGCTCTATACCAAGGGTTTCGATCTGGTCTTCTGTTTCCCGAATGCCGGCTGTATCAAAAAAGCGGAAAGCAGTTCCACGGATATTTACCACATCTTCAATTACATCGCGTGTAGTACCGTGAATATCGGAAACAATAGCACGGTCTTCATTCAACAAAGCATTTAAAAGCGTTGATTTCCCTACATTGGTTTCGCCAACAATGGCCACCGGAATTCCATTTTTAATGGCATTTCCCAACTGAAACGAATCTTTAAGTTTGCGTAATAAAGCCTCAATTTCTTCTGTAAGTTTTCGCAATGCAGTACGGTCGGCGAATTCCACGTCTTCTTCACTAAAATCAAGTTCAAGCTCTACCATGGCCGTAAAATGTAACAACTGATCGCGTAATGAGCCAATCTCTTTTGAAAAACCACCACGCATTTGATTCATGGCCAGTTTATGTGCTGCCGCATTCGACGAAGCAATTACATCGGCCACAGCTTCGGCTTGCGAAAGGTCCATTTTTCCGTTTAAAAATGCACGTTGTGTAAACTCGCCGGGCAATGCCAGGCGCGCTCCGTTTTCAACCAGTACATTTAAAATACGCTGCTGAATATATACCGAACCATGGCACGAAATCTCAATAATATCCTCGCCGGTAAACGAATGTGGCGCACGAAACAACGCTACAACCACTTCGTCGATCGTTTCGTCGGCTGAAACGATTTTTCCAAAATGAAGGGTATTTGCCTCCTGATCCGCAAGTGATTTGCCTGTTTTCGGACTTTCGTAAACCTTGTCGCATATTGCAATAGCATCACTACCTGAAAGACGAATAACGGCAATCGCACCAACTCCGGGCGATGTTGATATGGCACATATTGTTGATTGATCGAGCATATTCATTATTTCTTCAATTTCTTGAAATATATTAAAGGTAGTTCTTTATATTTTAGTTTTTTGTGTTCAACCCAAACTGTAATTAGTCGTTCAGAGAGAAAACCATATATCCGCTCCTGATATCCTTTGTATGTATCATTCGAAACTCTGTTTTCAAATTTAAATAATATATCAAACAGCCATTCCATTAGCTCTTCAAAATCAACTCTTCTCAATACAAACATGTTATTGGCAAATAATCGGTTCTGATTTAAAACCTTATTAAAAGCCGGAATAAACTCAGGAGATTTTTCCTTTAAAATATTTTCAAGTAATACTAAATCATCGGCACTATGATATTTAGAATAATGCTGCTTTATAGTTTGGCGTAATTTGCGTCTTACCGGAAGGATGGCATCATATTCCTCTAAAATCTTTAGTGCATCATTTTCGTTTAATAGTTGCTTTCTCCAATAGTTGATATTAGCGGTGTAGATTAATCCATAACGTTTCTTCCATAAATTTGACGGAAAATAAAGTAAACGTTTTATTCGATAGGCTAACGGCTCTTTGGCAGTGGTAAAGTACCTGCGATAATGACAACTTCCAACAATCTTGGTTTGTGTATTTTTCCAAACCCAGTAAAGGCCCGTCAGCTCACTATAGTTATTATTTTTAGCAGAAATATGATCGCCGCTATCATCGCCACAAAATCCTTCAACTTCATTTCTGTTATTTTTTCCGGCCCAAACAGGAATATACGAGTCGTTGAGAAAGTCAACTTTTATGGGTTTATAAAAGAATGAATATATCCTAAATTCTTTTTGTGGGTTCATGTCCTAATTTAGAAAAGCACAAAGCTAATCTTTGAATTGTAATAAACCAAACGTGCCCTTTTTTTCTTATTTTCATGTCTGCTATTATTTGATAAGTTCAATTCGGGATATATGAATACATTATTAAAAGAATCAGCAAAGCTGATAAAAGAATCAAATTTTACATTCGCGTTTACCGGGGCCGGAATTTCGGTTGAGAGTGGAATTCCGCCGTTTCGCGGAGAGCACGGACTTTGGAACAAATACAATCCGCAGGTACTTGATTTGGGCTACTTTCTGAATAATTCAGCATACTGCTGGACTTATATACGTGAGATATTTTACGATTTTTTTGCTGATGCCAAACCAAACGATGCACACAGGATACTGGCACAAATGGAAAGAAATAAGCTGTTGAATGCTGTTGTTACTCAGAATATTGATAATCTGCATTACGAAGCCGGAAGTGAGACAGTTTATGAGTTTCATGGAAATTCGAAAAAGCTAAAGTGTTTAAAGTGCGGCCAGGTTTATGATGCCAGAGATATTGATTTTGAAAATATTCCGCCCAAATGTGTATATGATAAAGAAGTGCTAAAACCCGACTTTATTTTCTTTGGCGAAGGAATACCTCACGATGCTTATGCCGATTCGTTCGCTGCAGCCGAAAAAGCTGAAGTCTGCATTATTGTTGGATCAACAGGCGAAGTAACGCCGGCATCGTACGTCCCTCGTACTGCCAAACAAGCCGGGGCAACAATTATTGAGATTAATCCGGAGGAAACCATCTTTACCTCGGCAATTACCGATATTCATTTAAAAGGAAAAGCCACTGACGTTTTAAATCAGTTGGGAGAGTTGCTATTTTGAACTTTTCAACCAAATGTTTGAACTTTATTGTAGCGTGGCATATACTTCCACCTGAAAGCAATTAATCTACGTATCATTTTCGGTATAACTTGAAGAAAATTTATATTTGCGCTACGAAAATAAATAGGGTAACTTTGGTTTTAGCCGAGGGTTTCTTGACCAGGCTAAATTGTTACCATTTTAATTAAAATTATAAACGAATGAAATTACTTGAAGGAAAAACAGCGATTATTACCGGAGCTTCTCGCGGTATTGGTAAAGCAATTGCTGTAAAGTATGCACAGGAAGGGTGCGATGTTGCCTTTACCGATCTTTTTGAAGATGACAATATGAAAGCCAC
>JGI12573J12842_1000896_pt1 | contig 6399 bp, 4 predicted proteins | sample TtanPargueraPR_7_FD_12842 | JGI IMG/M metagenome (IMG submission 12842)
TAAGGCAATTTCAAATAGGCCGTACGGATCGACTAAGTTAACTGGGTTTCCACTTACATATGTAAATGGATTGATGCCACCCGTTAACCCAATCGGATCAGCAGTCAAATACCGCCCAGTGCTCGGATCATAATACCGATGGTAGTTGTAGTGCAGGCCGGTTTCGGCATCAAAGTATTGGCCCGCATATATTCGGATAGGCTTTTCGAGTCCCATAGAACTGTTTTATCAAATAACTGGATGCAGAATAATCTTACCACGTTGATAATACAACTGTGGCTTGAATGAAAAAATTAAAACGGCGGTTAAAGTGAAAATTTTCAACCGCCGTCTGATAAGCTTTTAAGCTAATGTTGGGTTTCGTGCCTCAACCCAACCTACGCGGCTATATTATTGAGCTTCCAAACGTTCGCCGCAAAAGGGACAGAATTTAATTCTTAGTACCGAGACTTGTTTAACCTCACCAACTTCATCCGCCTCTCCATCTGACACTTCCTCCTCACCTGCAATCCATACCTGAACAACTACCCAATGTTTCTTTTTGTCAATAGCGGAATAGCAATTAATAACAGCAATATCTATGTCTTTATTGTGATCACAAATATGTTTTTCCTCTACATTCAATTCATGAAAGATAAGAATATCTTGCCAATTTCTATTCATGATAGTTTTTACCTCTGTAGATGTTGAAATTCATCAGCCTATCGTAGGTGGTGGTATGTCAGTCCGGACTTGCTACGCCAGTAATGCTGTTTAAAAATTTCTCCAGTACGTGGATTTCGATATTTCTGCATTATGTAACGCCATTGGTTCTTTTTATAAGTGCCATGTTTCCATCTTACAAATTCAGGAAACGTCTTACTCTTTATAGTAGGATCACTTACCGGATCTCCATCAGGCTCAAATCCATCCGGTGGGCAAGGTTTCCCTTCTTTATACCCTCCATATTTTTTCTCCATCATGGAGTCGTAATCATCGTCTATATTGTCATATAGCCAAGCTATACTGATTAATGCGCCTCCTGCCACATCACCAAATGGAAGAATAGGAGAATCAATTTGAGATAAGACTATCCCTGCTGGTAAGGCCCATTCCATTGCTGTCAGACCTAAAGGATCAACCAGATTAACCGGATTGCCACCCACATATGCAAACAGGTTGATTCCACCAGCCAACCCAATCGGATCAGGCGTAAGATATCTACCGGTCGTAGGATCATAATACCGATGGTAGTTATAGTGCAGGCCGGTTTCCTGATCGTAATATTGGCCCGCATATATTCTGATGCGGGTTCCCCCCTAAAGACCTCTTTTTTAATCCCCTGGGCACGTCGCCCCATATGTGAAAGAACCGGTTCGAGGCTATATCAGACAGGCCGTAAAATCAAGCAATTACTGGCAATTAAAAAGAAAACAGCATCCTTTTTTTCTTTTTAACTGCAAAATAAAATTGACAGAATACCTTATTCAAAGGGTGGAGGGTGGGAATAGATCATAAAATCAGACCGGCTCTGCGCGCAGGCAGCGGAAGCCCGCCGGTTGTTTGGTGGGCTGTAGCCTGAGCACAGAGACAATCCACGGGGAGCGGAAGGCCTGCTGCGGCGTGCGAAGGGCGCGTAGGGGGCGGAACATTGAGAAAAGTTTACATAATTTGATTATGTAAAAGCGGGAGAGAGGGAAGGTTTTTGGCGGGCGGGCTGCGGTTTTTTTGCAGCCCGCATGACAAAAAACCACGTCGGATAATGCGGCATTATCGGATGTGCCGAACGGGAGCGGCTTTTCTCAATGTGGAGCCCCTTTCAGTGCCCGTAGCCGCCGTGGCAGACCTTTTCGCGGGGTGGGCGGGGATATAAAATCAAGACGGCTGCGGGCGTCTACAATCGACCCAAGTCCTTTCCGCAGCCCTACCGCACGATGGGATGGCCGGGTGGGCATATCAAATCAGACGCAGGCCGCCCCCGCAGGCAGCGGAAGCCCAGAGGGCTGGAGCCCGAGGAGGCGGACGCACCGCTTCTTTATCTGCGGTTGTAGGTTCTACGGATGCCGTCGAGCAAGGCCTGCATGTTGTCCGGGTCCAGGGTTTGGAGGGCCTCTCCCAGGTTGAAGCGGTCGTAAAGGCTCGGGTTGCACAGGTTGAGAAGGGCTTCCAAAATCAGGAATTCGCCGTGGGAGAGCAGGCCGCCGCCGCCCTTGTACAGCCAGGCGGAAAGCTCCAGATCAAAAAAATCGGTGGCCATGATGCCGGGGATGCGTCCCTCTTCAACGCCTTTGTGCCGCAGGACCGGGAACGAACAGGCGATTTCATACAGTCGTCGATCCGGAGTCATAAATCACCTCCCTGGCCCTGGATGGTCTCCGATGGATGGTATCGGGCGTGGACCTGCTTCAGGTCGTTGATGGTCACGTGGGTGTAAACTTGCGTGGATTCAAGGGACTCGTGGCCGAGCATTTCTTGTAGATGCCGGATGGGGGCTCCGTTTTTAAGCATGTGCGTAGCGCAGGTGTGCCTGAAGGTATGGGTGGATACGGTTTTCCGGATACCGGCCAGATAAGCACAGCGCTTGACCACCGCCCATATGCTGTTGGGATCCATTTTTTGCCCCCAACGATTCAGGATCAAATGGCCGCTGTCCTTGCTCTGCAAAAACTCGGGCCGCACCATCATGATGTAATTCTCAACCAGGCCGCAGACTCGGCGGCTGACCGGCACCACGCGGTCCTTGTCGCCCTTGCCCCGGACATGGATAAAGCCGGCATTCAGATCGAGGTTGTTGATTTTGATGCCGGAGAGTTCCGAACGCCGGATAGCGGTATCATACAGGATTTCTAAAATAATCCGGTTGCGATAGCCCTGGTTGGTGCGGATGTTCGGGGCATCCATGAGCTTTTGGATTTCATTGGCGCTTAAAATCACCCTAGGCAGGCGTTTGGGTTTTTTGGGCAGGTGGATCACCTCGCCGGGATCGCCGATCAGGTAATCATGCTCTTTTAAAAACCGGGTGAAGGCCTTGACCACGCCCAGGGCCTGTCCCTGGGATCTCAGGGAGAGCAGCCTGCCCTTGGCAGTCAACCGGAACGCCAGGTCTTGCTGATATTCATACAACACGTCGCTGTTCAAATCCTCAAGGCAGGGGGCCTTTTCCTCTTCCAGGAACCGGGCCAAATCCCTCAGACCGTATTTGGCGCCTCGGATCGTGTAATACGACCGGCCAAGGGTTTTCAGGTGTTTCAAATAGATCGGTATCAATTCCCTAATCGTCATGGCCTTCGCCGGCCTCCTTTCCGCCGCCAATTGTTCCGGGTTTTCCTTGGGTCTCCGATTTTTTTACGCCGGGGTGCGTCTTCTCATGGGTCTTTTTCACCTCCACCGGCATGATCTTGATGTAGGCCTGGGTGGTGCTTACATGCCGGTGGCCCAAGAGTTTCTGGATATAGCGGATGTCCGCCCCGTTTTGCACAAGGTGGGTGGCGCAGCTTCTTCGTAAGGTGTGCGGGGACGCGCTCTTTTCAATGCCTGCCTGCTTGCGGTATTTGAACAGGATGCCCCGCACGCTGGGCGGCGTCATGGCAAGGCCGGTGTTGAGCAAGAAAATCCTTCGTTCCCTGGGGTTCTTGCGGGCGTAAAAGGGTCTGACCTTTTCCAGGTATTCGCGCAGATATCGAAGGGCATGCTTGCCCAGGGGCACCACCCGCTGCTTGTTGCCCTTGCCTTTGCGGACATAGAGCACCTTGTCCGCAAAGTCGGCGTGGTACACTTCGAGATGGAGAAGCTCATCCAGCCGGATGGCGGTGGAATACAGCACCTCCATCATGGCCCGGTCCCGGACGTGGGTTTTCAGGGAGAGATTGGGCTGTCGCAGCAGTTTCTTTACCTCATTCATGGTCAATACCGGGCCGATTTTGCGGTTTTTCCGGCAGGTCTCTACGATCCCTTCCGTTGGATTGACCAGCAATTGGTGGGTTTCTTCAAGGTATTCGAACAGCCGCTTGACCGCCCGGATTTTCAGGGCCTTGGTTTCCATGGCGTTGTCTCCGGCCATGACATATTCTTGATAATCGGCGATGGTCTGCCGGGTGACCTGCTTCATATCGCCGATGTCCCGTTCGGTCAGCCACTGTGCAAACTGATCCAGCCGTTTGCGGTATCCCTCGATGGTGGCCTTGGCATAGCCCCTTGTTTTCAGTCGATGTTTAAATTCCGTGATGGTGGTTAAAATGTCCAATACGCGAATACTCCCTTGCCGCGGTGTAGTTTTACGAAGCCGGGCCTCTCCCCCCGGCTTGTATTCGGGCCGCCGACACCAACTAGTTCTGTTTTTCTTTTAATTGCAAAAGGATAAGCTGAATTTGACGACCCAACTTCTACCCCACTAGTTGCTGATTTTACCCAACTAGTGGAATCAAACAGGCGACTTGTCTTTGTTCGCTTGTGGGGGCGTAGTTTCACGAAGCCCCATGAGCTTTTCGATTTCCTCCACCGGTGTCAAATTCAGGTAAAACCGGCTGTTTTCCTCGCCCTGGCCCTTGTAATTGAGGGCATAGGCGTATTCCTTGCCCCGCGAGCCGATGCGGATATGAAGGTATTCCAGCTCCTCAAGCTGCTTGATATGGACTTTGATCTGCCAGTCGCTCCAGCCCATGGTTTCCCGGATCATGCGCCGGGTAAAGTAAACCTCGTCGATGGGGATGCCGTTTTTCTCTGATAACTCCTTGACCATCTTATAGATGCCGTCAAGCAGCGTCCGTGACGGCCTTGCCAGCTCGTCCAGGCTTTGGCCCAGGACTTCATTGGCGATCCGGTTGGCCCGGTCGATGTCCTCAAGAGTCACTTCAATGTATTCCACCGGTTCACCGTCGATTTCCATGGTCCGGATTTTCCGTTGATACTGGTGCAGGAAGGTGGTCGCGTCGATCAGCCCCAGGTATTTCTCATGATCCCTGCGGGTCACCAGGGACTTGTTGGGATAGGTCAGATACGGGGTGAAGTTGTTGACCACGGCGATGGGTTTCAGCAATCGCTGAGCGGTCTGGTGTTTGCGGATGATTTTCTCGGTTCTCTTTTTTTGGGCCAAGCCCTCAAGGGTTCTCGACTGCCGTTGTTTTTCGTGGATCTTGGCGGTCATCTCCGGGGACTCGTCGATGGTCAGGAAGATGAACCGGGAGGCGGTCTCCTGGTCGATCTCGGCCGCCGTGGTGGTCAGCATCACGGCCACCGGTCCCTTGACCGTGTAATTTTCGGTCTTCATCTTGCCGGTGCCCGGGTCCTTGCCCGTGGTGGCCACGGTGATCTCTCCGGATGACTGGATGTTGCGAATGGAATACGCCGCCCCGCCCATGCCCACGTCCTCCTCGATGGCCAGGATCTTGTGCACCAGGGAGTCCTCCTCCTTGTAAAACAGGGACTGGTCGGTCACGCGGGTGTATTTTTCGTATTCCTCGCTTGGCATCAGGGATAAGACGGCATTTTGCAAGGTGGACTTGCCGGCGCTGCTGCGGGACTGGATCAGAACCGATATGGGCTTTAACAGTTTGCGGGAGGTGCCCGCCAAATAGCACACCACCTTGTTGACCCGCTCGCCGATGACGCCCATGGTTTCAAGATCGGCCAGGAGCTCGGAGGTCATGGCCGGGTTATTCAAGAACTTCATGGCCAGGTTGGTGACTTCCTGGGTGGCCTTGGGTGCGTCCGTCTTTTTCTCTTTGGGATTGTAGTTTTCAACGTGGGTCAAGACCTTGCCGACGTCCTCTTTGGTCAGCTCCTCAGCGGCTCCGAATAGATCGGCGCACAGCTTGGCGAACCAGACTCTTGACCGGGACGAATACAGGTCGATGGTGGTCAGTTCAAAGGGAATATTGCCTTTTTCAACGTCCGTGGAGGCCTTGATGGTGACCTTCAGTTGGGTATCACCCCGCTGGATGCCCTTGATGTGATATTGCCGGTCGCCGTAGCCCACGATAAAGCCGTGATCGGTCTCCTTGTACAAGGTTTTCTTTCTGTTGTTGATTTTATCGGATTGCTCAAGGGATTTGGGGTTGACGGCTTTCAGCAGGGCCTCGAACACTTCCGGGGGGTGGCGTTTAAAGTAGACGTTCACATCCTTGACCGGCAGATCCACGACATGGGGGACGATCTCTTTTTCTTTTAGCTGCAACGATACGGCCTGCGCGGCTTTGCGTCCGGCGTCGTCCGCGTCGAACACCAGATACGCTTCCTTGATTTTACGGTTAAAAAAAGAAAGATGATCATCGATCAGACCGTTGACGCCATAAAGGGGCATGACGTTTTTAAAACCCTGGTCATACAGGGTCAGGGCATCGATGATGGATTCGGTCAACAGCAGGGATTGGGAACGGATGGCGGCCTGACGGTTCACCAGACCGCTTCGTTTGCCCGGAAGAT